>Ga0206969_1066_pt1 | contig 27057 bp, 27 predicted proteins | sample Alteio_BWOrgHeat_87_FD_153256 | JGI IMG/M metagenome (GOLD analysis project Ga0206969, IMG submission 153256) | Enriched cells from forest soil in Barre Woods Harvard Forest LTER site, Petersham, Massachusetts, United States -... | ecosystem: Environmental > Terrestrial > Soil > Temperate forest >... | reverse complement strand
CCAAACAATGGAAATTAAAGAACTGACCCGTGCCGAGGAACAATTGATGCAGATACTCTGGCAGTTAAAAAAGGGTTTTGTAAAAGATGTGATGGCCCAATTACCCGAGCCATTGCCTGCATACAACACGGTATCTACCATTATCAGGATACTGGAAGCCAAAGGCTTTGTGAGCTATACGGCGCATGGCAAAAGCCATGAGTATTACCCGCTGATAAGTAAGGAAGATTATCAGAACTTTGCTACCGATAAGCTGATGAGCGGCTATTTTGATAATTCGGTGCAACACATGTTCTCCTATTTTGTGAGAAAAGAAAAGATAGATTTGAAAGAGGCCGATGAGATTATGAAACTAATTGAAAACTTAAAAAACAAATAATTATGAATTTTAGAATATACCGGCTATTGATCATTTTTTGGGTGCTGCTATTTTCATCAGCCGCTATAGCCCAGCAACACGACTCACAAAAAGACGTTGTTCTTTCGCAAGCTGAAACCCAGCCCGAGTTTCCCGGAGGGATGATGGATTTTTTTAATTTTTTGGCAAAAAACACACATTACCCGGCTATTGACAGGCAAAATAAAATAACCGGGAAAGTTTTAGTTCAGTTTGTTATTGAAAAGGATGGCAGTTTAACCGACATTAAAGCCGTACGCGGCCCAAGCCCTACATTAATGAATGAAGCGGTAAGGGTTATTGGTATGTCGCCTAAATGGAAACCGGGTATTCAAGATGGCAAACCGGTAAGAGTAATGTATACGGTGCCGATAAATTTTACTTTGAATGCTAAAGTTGGTTTAAATAAACAACCAGGAAAAACTTTAACTATCCCTGATAAAAATAAGGTATTTACCGAGGTTGATGCACAGCCGGAATTTCCGGGCGGCGTAAAGAAGTTTTATAATTTTCTCGCCAAAAACATCCACTACCCCACTATTGACCGGCAAAAGAAAGTTGAGGGGAGGGTTATCGTTCAGTTCGTCGTTGAAAAAAATGGCAGCCTGTCAACTATAAAAGCGAGACGAAGCCCAAGCGAAACAATGGCAAAAGAGGCGCTGAGGGTGATGGCCGCATCGCCTAAATGGAAACCGGGCATGCAGAATGGAAAGCCGGTAAGGGTTATGTATACCGTGCCGATAAGTTTTACTTTGGAAAATAAAGTTGGTTTAAATAAACAACCAGGAAAAAGTTTAACTATCTCCGGTAAAAATACGGTAGTTGAAAAAACGCCACACAACACTAATATTGATATAAGAGGGTACCCTAACATTATTTCTGACCCCTCACCCTTATTTGTTATAGACGGCGTTGTTAGGGACAAAGGCTCCTTTGATCAGTTGGATCCGAATGCTATCGAAAGTTTTTCCGTATTAAAGGATGCTTCGGCAACAATATACGGGGCCGAGGCGAACAATGGTGTTATATTGGTCACCACCAGGAATTTAAAGAAAGCCGCTGATAAAAAAACTTCCGATTAAAAAACATGAATTTAATATAGTATATTTAGCTATCAATTATAATTGCAAACCAAATACCACCCCCAAACAATGGAAATTAAAGAACTGACCCGTGCCGAGGAACAATTGATGCAGATACTCTGGCAGTTAAAAAAGGGTTTTGTAAAAGATGTGATGGCCCAATTACCCGAGCCATTGCCTGCATACAACACGGTATCTACCATTATCCGGATACTGGAAGCGAAAGGCTTTGTGAGTTATACGGCACATGGCAAAAGCCATGAGTATTACCCGCTGATAAGTAAGGAAGATTATCAAAACTTTGCTACCGATAAGCTGATGAGCGGCTATTTTGATAATTCGGTGCAACATATGTTCTCCTATTTTGTGAGAAAAGAAAAGATAGATTTGAAGGAGGCTGATGAGATCATGAAACTGATTGAAAAGTTACAAAACAAATAAGCAACTATGAGCTGGTGGCATTATTTATTACTGGTAAATTTTTACCTGGTATTATTTTTCGGCTTTTATGCCTTATTGCTGCGCAGGGAAACATTTTTCCAGCTTAACCGCGTTTATTTAATAGCCGCCAGCTTGCTTTCGTTTGCTATACCGCTTATACAATCAAGCTGGGTACAAAACCTGTTTATTACACAACAGGTACAACATACCATTAATAATAGCGCGGTAATAAACAACCCCATAATAATATATAGTTTTATACCGGTGCAAAACTCGTTAACCATAGGCGAAGTGTTTAATGGTATATATATAGGTGTAACCCTGTTTTTATTATTAAGGCTGTTATGGCAGCTGCTCATATTAAAAAAAGCCATAGAAAAGCCTCCGCCATCGGCAGCATACTCGTTTTTTAAAAAAATAAGCCTGGGCGAGAACCAGGATAAATCGGGCATAATTGCTAAACATGAACAGGTTCATGCCGGCCAATGGCATTCGGTTGATGTAATGATCATTGAAACCGTAATGATCATTAACTGGTTTAACCCTGTGGTATACCTGTACCGCTTCGCCATTAAATACATTCATGAGTTTATTGCCGACAGGCACGTTGTTCAACGGGGCACCGATAAAGCCGATTATGCGTTGCTGTTATTAAGCCAGACTTTTAATGTACCCACACATACGCTGGTAAACCCTTTTTATAACCATACGTTGTTAAAACAGCGTATCCGTATGCTTCAAAAAAACAAGTCGCACCGCATTGCGCTGGTTAAATACGGGTTATCGGCGCCGCTGTTTATGCTAATGCTGGTGTTTTCATCAGCTACCATAAATAATAGCAAGGTCGTTAACGCTATTAACAAAAAAACTGAAAAGGTATTTTCGACGACTGCGGAAAATGCCGTTACCGGTATTACGTCCCACGCTGAAATACCCGACCAGGAAGCCCTTGCTGTAGATCAGTACGTTGAAAACTATAATAAGAAAATAAATGAGTTAAGGATAGATAGCACCAAATCGGTTGGCAGCGATAAATTTACTACAATTGAAAACACACCCAAATTTCCGGGTTCTTTTGCCGATTTTATAAGGGAAAATACAAAATATCCCGACGCAATGCGTGAGGCAAATGTACATGGCACGGTGCATGTTGAATTTATTATAGAAAAAGATGGCTCAATTTCTCATATCAAAGCTATAGACGGCCCCGGATATGGTTCAGAACAAGAGGCCGAGCGTGTAATGGCGCTATCGCCCAAATGGAAGCCGGCTTATCAAAATGGGAAACCGGTAAAGCTAGGGTTCACGGTACCCATAAGTTTTTCGGATTCGCAAAACGCAGCGGCAGACGAAGGTGATGCAAATAAACTCTTCTCATCAGCTGAAGTATCGCCAGCTTTTCCGGGAGGCCAGGATAAATTTTTCGAATTTTTAAGGGAGAATATACGATACCCCGATGCTATGAGCAAGGCGAATGCAACAGGGAGGGTAATTGTTCAGTTTGTGGTTGAAAAAGATGGCAGCTTGTCGGGCATACAGGTTACTCACGATGCAGGTTATGGCTCGGGCCAGGAGGCGGTAAGGGTACTAGCCTCATCGCCTAAATGGATACCCGGCTCCCAAAAAGGTAAGCCGGTAAGGGTTATGTACACTGTGCCGATAAACTTTACTTTGCCAGGCGATAATAATAACGCCCAGGATGCTTTAAAGAAACCTGCGGGAACCGAAGCGCAGCCCGTTAAAAATAATTAAACCACCTAATACGTTTACTTATCACCATTCACCAAGTGCCGGGATTTACGAAGTTTAACTCGGTTGTGTTTGTTTTTAAAGGCCTCGTTGAGGGCTTCGCCGTTTAAAAAATCCGTAAATCTTTTTTTTAATTATATTTAATTGAATACCATTTGATTGTATTGATTATTATTTACATTTATATAAAAATAATCAAATTATGAACTGGAAACTTATCTTTCAATTATCTATTTTCGGGTTGATAATGGCTTTCGCCACTATATCCCTGATTCCCGAAAAAATCGAATGGGCTTTTTGGCTGGTGATATTTGTTTTTTGCGCGTACACCATTGCTAAAGCGGCTCCTGGCAAATTTTTTTTACATGGCTTTTTAGTGAGCATGGTTAATTGCGTGTGGATAACCGGCGCGCATGGCTTTTTTTATGCCACCTACACCGCAAACCATCCTGAAATGGCTGCCATGTATACCGGTAGCCATCCTCGTTTAATGATGCTGGTCTACGGGCCTGTTGCTGGCGCTATGTTCGGTATTATACTGGGGCTTTTTGCGTTTGTTGCTTCAAAAATTGTAAAAAATACGGCTGCAGCAAAAGCATAATTATAAAGCTGCAACAGCATATACCGGTTTAAAAATTTAACAAAAATATTATTCCTCTTAAATTTATTAGGGGTTGCTTTTAAGCAGCCCCTCTTTTTTAAATTTAAACAAAGGATTTTCTGTATAAATTATTATTTTTGACGACGGATAATACAAAATTAATATACAATGAAACCCTTTATTTCAAGAACATTTTACGGATTTATAAATTACGCGGCAGCATTGCTATTAATTTTATCGCCGTGGTTATTTGGCTTTTTGCACGTAACAATAGCTGCAGGTTTATTAGTACCCCTATATATGGGATGGTTGCAGTTTATCATGGCAATTTTTAGCGACAATCCACTTGGGTTTTTGAAAGTTTTGCCCATGCAAATGCAAAACTGTGTTGATATTTTTATGGGAGCGTTTTTATTGGCCTTACCATGGATCTATGCTTTTTCTTCGCAGATATGGTGGCCGCATTTCTTGTTTGGCCTAATATTCGTAATTAAAGGTGTTTTTGCTGAAGGCTCACCGGTTTTAAACAGGCCCCACCGTAGCCTTCCTGAAGGAGGCATAACTTCTATTGATGCGCATGAAGGCCGGTTGAATGCCTAAAAAAATAAAGATTTAAAAAACCTCGTTCAATCCCAGGAACAGCCCATTGGAGCCGTAGTTGCCTACGCCGTAATCAATACAAAGATTTGAGCGTGTGTATTTGTTAAATAATATACGTAAACCAACGCCTGCACCGGGCTCCATATATTCAAGCAGTTTAATGGTATTGTTGCTATTACTGGCTGTTTCTTCGTTGGCAAAAACAACTCCGCTAAATAGTTTATTGTTGGTGATGGGAAAGCGGTATTCACCCTCGCCGTATGCAAATGAAGTTCCTTTAAAACGGCCTATAGTATAGCCCCGGCCAATACGGTTAGCCGGGTCGCTTCCTGTTCCCTGCAGTTCTAAATAAGGTATGCTGCCGCTAACTAAATAACTGGCCCAATACCAAAATGCCAGCACATGCTCCGGGTTAGCTTTTGATAGACTGAAGTATTTTCTTAATTCGGTTTTTATTTGCACCGAGTTATGTTCGCTTACCATCCATCCCTGGTTCACTCTTAAAACAATATCGGCATACATCCCCTTATAGGGCCGGTTGATCTGGTCGCGTGAGTTAAACTCAATGTTAAATAACATGCCATCATCCGAATAACCCGAAGTTGGGTAATCATGAAGTGTACTATATCTGTAATTATGGGTGTTAATATTGGCGCCAGTTTTCCTTTCATCATCAATATTACTGTATTTATCAAAAATAACCCCGGCGCCTGCATATACATGCTCAAACAGCTTTCGATATAACCTTTCTGTAAATTTAAGATAAGAGAATTTGATAGGAAAAACATCAGGGTTATTGTCAAGCGGAAGATCATTCAATGAAAAACTGCCATCGCCCTGAACTTTTCGGCCGGTACCTACCCCATAATCAATCGCTACTGTTTTACCAACCTGCAGTCCTCCTTGTATATTGAACAGGTCATTATTAGTAAATATATTATTCTTGGCTTCAAATGACAGCAGGCCAAAGGTTGACGCGTAAAAATTTGCATTAATTACCGAAAAAGTAGTGGTCTTAGGGTTGCCAAAGGTTTTTCCGCCTGTTGAAGTTACGCCAAGGGCAAAACCTATACTTGGGTTAAAACCTGCAGAGGGAAGTGTGGAAAAATATGAAGGCTTTTTTCCGGAGGTATCGGCGCTATGCTTTTTGCTGAAAAAATTACTTATTACATCTTTTGCATCAGTTTGCCGCCTCAACTCCCCGGGCGAATCCTGTTTATCTTGCCCATATACCATCCCGGCGCTTAAAAGCGCTGCATACACCACAAGGGCATATCTCCACACCTGTTTAATCAATTTATCAATTGGGGTTTAATCAATGGGCTAATATAATAAATGTGTCATAAAAACAAAAATTTATGTAACAATAAAATTACAATCAACTAAATTTTCAGTTTTAAACCAAAAAAGCCCCTCACAATGAAGGGGCTTTTTTTAAAATAAAAAGGTAAAAAATTACTTTTTAGCCTATTAACTGCAGCCCATGGAATTGCCGCAGTTTAAGCATTTATAACAGGTACCCGAGCGTATGGTAGTATGGCCGCATACATTACAGGCGGGCGCGTCACTTTGTACGCCCATGCTCAGGTCAACACTTAGTTGTCTTTTACTGCCGTCATCAAGGGTTATTGATCTATCAACGGGTACATAAACATTAGTTTCGTCGGTATTAAAATCTTCATCTGCCATTTGAGGGTTATCAATAATTCCTTTTGGAGTAATAACGTGCACCAGGTCGGTTCGGTCAAGGTATTCATAACCCAGCATCCTGAAAATATAATCAATAATAGAGGTCGAGCTTTTAATATTGGCATGGCCAACCACCATGCCGGCAGGTTCAAAACGGGTAAAAGTGAATTTCTCTACATATTCCTCTAACGGAACGCCGTATTGCAAACCAACCGAAACCGCTATGGCAAAGCAGTTCATTAACGAGCGAAAAGTAGCGCCCTCTTTATGCATGTCGACAAATATCTCGCCTAATGTACCATCTTCATATTCGCCTGTGCGTACAAATACGGTTTGCCCGTCAATACTTGCTTTTTGGGTATAACCCCGGCGTTTATAAGGTAAACTCTTTTTTTGCACCACCCGCGAAAGCTGGCGCATAAAGTTGGTATCCTTTGATTTGTCCATAATAGCTATGGCAGCTTCAATAACCTGCTCTGAGGTCAGGTCGCTCAGTTTCGCGTTAGCCGCTTCGCCCAACACTTCTTCCACGGTCTCAATTTTTGTTTCCGTTTCCTCCTTAGTATCTGATTTGGTTGATAATGGCTGCGAAAGTTTGCAGCCGTCGCGGTATAGGGCGTTTGCCTTTAAGCCTAATTGCCACGACAACTCATAGCAGTCTTTGATCTCTTCAACAATAGCCTCATGGGGCAGGTTAATGGTTTTTGATATGGCCCCCGATAAAAAAGGCTGCGCCGAAGCCATCATTTTAATATGGCCATGCGCGTGAATATAACGTTCGCCGGTTGCACCGCATTTATTGGCGCAATCAAATATGGGGTAATGCTCCTCCTTTAAGTAAGGGGCGCCCTCAATGGTCATGGTGCCGCAAATATATTCGTTTGCTTCAGCAATCTGTTTCCTGTTAAAACCTAACACACGCAGCACATTAAAATCAGGCGCGTTGTACTGCTCGGCGGTGATACCTAAACGTTTTAAACACTCTTCGCCCAGGCTCCAAATGTTAAAAGCAAAGCCAATCTCGAAAGCAGAAGCTAAACCTTTATCCAGTTTTTCCAGTTCCTCATCAGTAAATCCTTTGGTTTTAAGCGTATCTGTATTAATATGCGGGGCTCCTTTTAATGTTGCCGCGCCTTTGGCATAATTAACTATAGCTGTAACCTCCTGCTCGTTATAGCCCAGGTTGCTTAATGCTTCGGGTACCGCCTGGTTAATAATTTTAAAGTAACCTCCGCCTGATAATTTTTTAAACTTCACCAGCGCAAAATCAGGTTCAATGCCGGTAGTGTCGCAATCCATTACCAAACCTATGGTGCCTGTTGGGGCAATAACCGTGGTTTGCGCGTTGCGGTAGCCGTATTGTTCGCCCATATTAACCGCTTTATCCCAGGCATTGCAGGCCGCACTGAGCAAATAGTCGGGGCAGTTTTTCTGATCAATTCCCGGAGGCATAATTTCCAACCCTTCATAATTCTCTACCGAGTTATACGCCGCGTACCTATGGTTACGCATTACGCGCAGCATATGTTGTTTATTGTCATCGTACCTGCTGAAAGTGCCTAACTCACGGGCCATTTCTGCCGAGGCAGCATACGCGGTACCGGTCATTATAGCCGTTATTGCCCCGCCTATGGAACGGGCCTTATCACTATCGTAAGGAATGCCGTTTACCATTAAGGCCGAACCTAAATTGGCATATCCTAAACCTAAAGTGCGGTAATCATAAGATAATTGCGCTACTTCTTTTGACGGGAACTGCGCCATTAGTACGGAGATTTCCAATACAATGGTCCATATACGGCAGGTGTGTTCAAAACCCTGCACATCAAATGCTCGGGTTTTAGCATCAAAAAAATGCGCCAGGTTAATAGAAGCCAGGTTACAAGCGGTATTATCAAGGAACATATATTCTGAACAAGGGTTTGAGGCGTTAATGCGCCCCCCTTCGGGGCAGGTATGCCACTCGTTAATGGTACTGTCAAACTGTACGCCGGGGTCGGCACAGGCCCATGCGGCAAAAGCAATATCATCCCATAGTTTTTGTGACGAGACAGATTTAATTGCTTTCCCCGTCATGCGGCTGGTCAAATCCCAGTTAGCGCCATTTTTTAATGAACGGAAAAAGCTGTTAGGTATGCGCACCGAGTTATTTGAGTTTTGCCCCGATACGGTACGATAGGCTTCGCCCTCGTAGTCTGACGAATAACCGGCCGCTATTAACGCGGCAACTTTTTTCTCTTCCTCAACTTTCCAGTTTATAAAGCTTTCAATTTCGGGATGGTCAAGGTCAAGGCAAACCATTTTAGCCGCGCGGCGCGTAGTGCCACCCGATTTAATGGCCCCGGCAGCGCGGTCGCCTATTTTTAAAAACGACATGAGGCCCGATGAATGGCCGCCGCCGGAAAGTTTCTCATTGTCGCCGCGAATTTTTGAATAGTTAGTGCCCACGCCCGATCCGTACTTAAATATGCGAGCCTCGCGCACCCAAAGGTCCATAATGCCGCCTTTGTTTACCAGGTCATCATCAACCGAAAGGATGAAGCAGGCATGGGGTTGCGGGCGCTCATAAGCCGATGTTGATTTGTTAAGCACTTCTGTGTCAGGGTCAACATAATAATGCCCCTGCGGCTTCCCGGTTATGCCGTATGAGCTATGCAGGCCGGTATTGAACCATTGCGGCGAATTTGGTGCTGCTAACTGTCCGGTTAGTGTATAAACTATTTCGTCGTAAAATATGTCGGCATCTTTTGGCGAAGCAAAATAGCCATAGCGTGTGCCCCAGGCCTTCCAGCAATGGGCCATGCGGTGTACAACCTGTTTGATACTTTTTTCTGAGCCCGTTGAGCCATCGGCCTGCGGAACTCCCGCCTTGCGGAAATACTTTTGGGCGAGTATATCGGTTGCAACCTGCGACCACGATGCGGGCACTTCTACATCGTTCATTTCAAATACGGCATCACCAGCGGGATTGCGGATAACCGACGATCGTTTTTCATATTTGAAAAGGTCAAATACATCGGTTCCCTCTTTGGTGAAGAACCGCTCAACTTTCAATCCTCTGCCCTTAGCAGCGCCTGCTTTTTTTGTAATGCTGTTGCCCATGTCTGTTATGTTTTAATGCGAATATTTTCCCTTAAGCCTGGAGTCAAAGGGTCAAAAACAAGCCGAATTTCGACTCAGGACTCGCGGCTTAAGACTTTCGTCTTAATTAAAAGGGGTTTTTACTCAAATCTATCGCTACTGCCGATAGCATTCAATTCAAAGTTCTTAACACTCTGTGGGTAAGTGGCTTGTGGGGTAAAATACGTTGTGTAAATGATTAATTTACAATGATTTAACCTTGTGGAAAATTATAAAGTTTAATATTTTGTGCTGCTTTATCATTAAAATAGCTATATAAAAACGGGCATTTCAGCCGAAATGCCCGTTTTTACTATTATTGTTGGAGCAAAGCTTTTCAGGTCATCCTGTTATGCCCGGCAATGGGGATAGCTTTTCGTGATCGGCCCTGGGTTCGCGTTTATCCGCTTCTTCATTTTCTTTTAGCTGAATATTTATAGTTTTCTTTTTGCGCCTTAACATCGGTTCTTCGATAAATTTCCACGAGAACAAAGCAATGCTAAAAGCGATGGGCAGCAATAAGGCCACATATCTCCATTGCCCGGTATAGTGTAATTGCACCAGGGCATTAATGATCAGCCCGTGATAGATGTATACGCCGTAGGATATATCATTCCCTCTTAAGAATTTATGTGATAATCCCGGAACTGTATACGCCATCGAAATAGTGAAAATCGCTAATATTAAGTTACCGGCTGCACTTGTGATGGCGTATGTAAGCGGAACGAAATAACTAAAAGCCACATAAAATATAAACCAATAAAGAGCCTTACCGGCAATAAGGCCCGATTTGCTCGCATTTAGCCGCTGCATTAATACACCGGCTAAAAACAGGTAAAAGTGTGGTATGAATGAATAGCGTAATAATTTTGCCGTTCCAAAGCTGTTATCTTCTATTAAATGGGGGAATTTAGCCTTTAACCCTATATCAATAATTAAAAACAGAGCCCATACGGTATAAAATGGCACATTTGACCCTTTGCTTTTAATGAAGAACCGGTTGACCAGGTAATAAATAAAAGGCAAAACAATATAAAACTGCAACTCAACAGGTATTGTCCATAAGCTGGTGTTATACGCGCCTATTCCGTAATGTTTCAAAAATCCGGGTGTATATATACAACCCGTCAATTGGCTAAAAAGCCAGGCTGGGGTTTGCCAATTCAAAAAGTTTATGCCGCCAAATATGCTGGCAGTAACAATAGTTAGCAATATGCAAAACCAAAGTGCCGGATATATCCTAAAGATTCGGTTTTTAATATAGTTTTTAAGGTCGGTATTTCTTTCATAAGAGGCCGAGATCAGGTAGCCGCTCATGGCAAAAAACATAGGCACGCCGGGAAAAAGCAGGAAAAAATCATACCCCGGCGGTTTGGCCAGGTGCAGGTAGGCAACCGAATGAAAAATTACTACCTGGGTGGCGGCTAAGATCCGCAAAAGGTCGAAATTATTATATTTTAAAGACTGGGTAGACGTTGTTTTCATGCAGCATGTAAAAAATAATTACTATTTTTATATTTGAGAAAGTTTTAAAACAGGGGCTTTCCGCAATAAATCATTTTATTCAAATAACATTGCGGCACAAAAAATGTTCAGGAAATAATAAACATTTTAAAGTAAATGTTAAAAATTAAAACATACACGAGTTTTTTTTTCGCAGCAGGCATCATTTCACAAGCAACAGGTAAAAAAAAGAAAAAACTAATTAAACTATAGGTAGGTTATTTTAGTCGAAAAGAATATCCCGGCTTTACCGGGACCAAAAAATCATTAAGATGAGAATATTAAGAATATACTGGGATTATTATTTTGGCAACCCTGACATAATGTTTTTTAAGGTTTGTATTGCCGAGATATATTAAATGTTGTAAGGTTGAAATGTTTTAAAGTTGGAAAGTTATTTTCAACTTTAAAACAACTTCCATAAAACATTATAACCTTTCAACGTTGCATCTTTACAACTACCCTACTCAATAACCGTTACCTTAAGCATATTGGTTTTGCCATGTTTAACAATGGGTATTGCGGCGGTATTAATAACCACATCGCCGGCTAGTACCAGGTTTTCGGCTTTAAGTATATTATTTACATCGCTTATGGTTTGGTCGGTGCTTTCTTCTTTATCATAATAAAAAGTACGTACCCCCCAAAGCAGGCTCAGCGCGTTTAGCAAGTGTTTGTTTGATGTGAAAATAAAACTACGGGCTTTTGGCCTGTAGCTTGAAATTTGAAAAGCCGAATAACCAGAAATAGTCATAGACACTACCCCCACGGCGTTGGTATGGCCGGCCAGGTAAACTGCCGATTCGCATACAGCATTGCTCAGGAATCCCGGTGACGTTGTATCTAATTTGGTTTCTTTGGGAGAATTATAAGGATAGCCAAGTTCTTCCACATTTCTTACAATTTTGGCCATTGTTTCAATTACGATCAGCGGGAACTCGCCAACCGATGTTTCGCCGCTTAGCATTACCGCGTCGGCGCCATCCAGCACCGAGTTGGCAACATCGTTTACTTCTGCGCGGGTTGGGCGTGGGGTGGTTATCATTGACTCCAGCATCTGTGTGGCAACAATTACCGGTTTTGATGCCGCGCGACATTTACGGGCTATCATTTTTTGCAGCAGCGGCACTTCTTCCAGCGGCATTTCAACGCCCAGGTCGCCACGGGCAACCATTACACCATCGGTCGCTTCAATTATAGCGTCAATATTTTCAATAGCTTCAGGTTTTTCAATTTTGGCTATTACTTTGGCTGCTTTTCCGCTGCGGCTTATAATTTGTTTCAGCTCGGTAATATCATCGGCATTACGCACAAACGAAAGGCCCACCCAATCCACATCCCACTCCAAAGCAAATTTCAGGTTTTCCAGGTCTTCCTCGGTTAAACTCGGTATGGATACCTTGGTGTTTGGCAGGTTAACGCCCTTGCGCGAGGTTAAAATGCCCCCATGAACCACTTCGCAAACTACAGTATCAGTTTTATTGGTTTCAATTACCCGCATTTGTATCTTTCCATCATCCAATAAAATAATTTCATTGGCCTGCACATCCTGCGGAAAGGTATCATAAGTAATGTATATGCGGTTATCGTCACCAATACATTCTTGCGTTGTTATATTGATATGTGTGCCGTTAACCAGGTGTATGCCGCCATCCTTCACTAAACCTATGCGTATTTTTGGCCCCTGCAAGTCGGCTAATATGGCCACATTTGTTTTATGCTGTTGATTGATCTCCCTGATGGTATCAATCACTTTTTTATGATCTTCGGTTTTTCCATGCGAGAAGTTAAGGCGGCATACATTTACACCTGCCTTTATCATAGCTAACAGTACATCTTTATTAGCTGATGCTGGCCCCATGGTGGCAACAATTTTAGTCCGGTTATAAGGTAATTTCATAGTTATCGGTTTCCATATATGTTATACATCGGGTATAACATTCTTAAATTTTGCGCTAAAATAGGAGATTTTCGCGTGATTTTATTTTTTTCGGGTCAATCTTTACCGCCGCAACAATTTCGGGGATGCGGTTTAGTGCCGAAACAATGTTGTCAAGGTCATTCTCGTCAATATAATTTCTGATCAGTAAAAAATAATCTGCTTTTTTCATTTCGGAGATAAGGTAGCCGTCAGGGCCTTTATTACCTATAAAATAAAAATCGGTATCGCTGGCTTCCCATTTATAAACGAATAAAGAGAAATGCGCAGGCGTGGCGCCCTGGTAAATATCAACAGCCAGGTCCTCCGTCCTCACGAAATTAAAATTTAAACATTTGTTAATTAGGTAACAAACGCGATAGTCCTTTAGCGAAGTTGTTACTGCAATGAGCACAAAATCAAGATCTATATCAAACTTTAAATATTTCCTATTCAAATATCATTACATTTACGCCGGTAAAAATACAAATTGAAATCTTTTGAGCTAAAATTTTGTTACATCCAAACTAAAAAGTTTTAGATTTGATATTTGATAGATTTTATTTTTCTTTGCACTGAATTTATTTAATCATTAAACTATAATACTATGTCTGATATCGCTTCAAGAGTAAAAGCTATAATCGTAGAAAAATTGGGTGTTGACGAAAGTGAAGTAACACCTGAAGCTAGCTTCACCAATGATCTTGGTGCTGACTCTTTAGACACCGTGGAATTAATCATGGAGTTTGAAAAAGAATTTAATGTGGCTATTCCTGACGATCAGGCTGAAACAATTGGCACAGTGGGCCAAGCCGTTGCTTACCTTGAAAAAAACGTTAAATAAAGCTCTCTAATTCAATTAAATGGAGTTTAGACGAGTTGTAGTAACCGGGCTTGGGGCACTTACTCCGATTGGCAACAGCGTTCCTGAATATTGGAACTCCCTGATCAATGGAGTGAGTGGCGCAGCTTTAATTAGAAGTTTTGACACAACCCTATTCAAAACTAAGTTTGCCTGCGAAGTAAAAAACTTTGACGCAGATGCTTTTTTAGGCAGAAAGGACGCGCGAAAGCTCGATCCTTTTGTTCAATACGCGTTATATTCAACCGAAGAAGCCGTGAAAGATGCCGGTTTAGACTTTTCAAAACTGGATACCAGCCGCATCGGCGTTATCTGGGGATCAGGCATCGGCGGCCTGAAAACTTTTTTAGATGAAGTAGTAAACTTTGCCAAAGGTGACGGAACCCCCCGTTTTAATCCCTTCTTTATACCAAAAATGATAGCTGATATTGCTCCAGGGCATATTTCTATTAAATATGGTTTGCGGGGTCCAAACTTCTCCACTGTTTCTGCTTGTGCTTCATCAAACAACTCCCTTATCGACTCATTTAACTATATCCGCCTGGGTAAAGCAAATATGTTTATATCGGGCGGTTCAGAAGCGATCATTAATGAAGCCGGTATAGGCGGGTTTAATGCCATGCACGCACTATCGGTACGCAATGATGACCCGGCAACGGCATCACGCCCGTTCGACCTTGACCGGGATGGCTTTGTTGCAGGTGAAGGCGCGGGCACCATTATTTTAGAAGAATTGGAGCATGCCAAGGCGCGCGGCGCAAAAATTTACGCCGAAATGCTGGGTGGCGGTATGAGCGCTGATGCTTATCACATGACGGCACCACACCCCGAAGGATTAGGCGCCGCCCTGGTAATGAAAGCCGCTTTAGAAGACGCTGGCTTAAAGCCATCGGATATTGACTACGTGAACGTTCACGGAACATCAACTCCTATTGGTGATCCGCAGGAAGTTAAAGCCATACAGGATGTTTTTGGCGAAGATATTTATCGCATAAATATCAGCTCAACAAAATCAATGACGGGCCATTTATTAGGGGCTGCGGGCGCGGTTGAAGCTATTGCATCTATATTGGCATTAAATACCGGCATTATTCCGCCAACCATTAACCACTTTACCGACGACCCTACTTTTGATGCTAAAATAAACTTTACATTTAATACGGCTCAAAAAAGAGCGGTAAGGGTAGTGCAAAGCAATGGTTTTGGCTTTGGAGGGCACAATGCTTCTGTGATATTTAAAAAATACGAAGCATAAAAATCAATGCCAGTAAGCCGGTTATATAAGTTATACCTATCTCCGCACAGAAAATATGTTAAAATTTTAAAAAATTTGCTCGGGTTTGTGCCGGGCAATTTGTCGTTATATCGGCTGGCATTTCGCCATAGGTCTGTAGCGCAAAATGTTAAAAAAGGCGTAAAGAACAGTAATGAACGCCTGGAGTTTTTAGGCGACGCTGTATTAGGAAGTGTGGTGGCCGAAGTGCTTTTTAAGCTATACCCTTATGAGGATGAAGGTTTTTTAACAGAACTGCGCTCAAAAATTGTGAGCCGGGTAAACCTTAACCAGCTGGCCCGCAAACTGGGGTTTGAGCAGTTGATAGAGTATGATAACCGCGCCTTAGGGCCCACAAGGCAGGGCTCATTACTCGGAGATGCTTTCGAGGCATTAGTAGGCGCTGTATACCTGGACAAGGGCTATGATTTTACCCGCCACTTTTTAGTGAATCATATTATCAAATCGCATATTGACATCCACACGCTTGAACAAACAGAAACCAATTTTAAAAGTAAACTGATAGAGTGGTGCCAGCGGCACAGCAAGGATATTTCATTTGACCTTGTAGAGAACGAAGAAGGTGAAAATGCAAAGCTGTTTACCGTACAAGCCAGTGTTGACGGGCAAATGATGGGGACAGGGAAAGAATTCAGCAAAAAGAACGCCGAAAAATTGGCTGCCGAAAGAGCCTGCGAATCTTTAGGAATATAATTAATACAACTTTTGGATCTTTAAGGAATTTTTGTTACTTTGAAAGTACTCGTATGATCTTTTGATATAGTTTATAATATCATAATCATTCCAATTCTGTATATCCTCGTATGATGGGGTAAAGGCAAGCATAAAATCTTTAACCTCGCTCTCAGGCATATTGGTTACCTGCTGTACCAGTTTTCTTGTATAGCGTTTACTAACAGCTTCGCGCTCCAGTTCTTCCCGGGTAAATTGCCTGAACTTTTTGGCCTGTTCAGGCCCTTTTCCAAACATTTCATACAAGCCTGTTAAGGGCGAATTCATTACAGACCATACACTTGGGTTTAAAGTAGAATATTGGCCTTTCTTTTTATAATCATCAAGCACATCGTTCAATTCCTGGCGTTTGCTTGCGTCTTTTATATTCACCTCATTTAAATGAATTATGGGCTGCAGGTATACCGACATATTATCATGGCTTTGAACAACCATAGTTTGCACCGTATAATCTATTTTTTTAAATACAAGCGTATCGCCCATTTCAGCCTGGATATTAAAATCGCCAAGATCATCACTCATTGTCATCGCGATGTTTTTTCGGCTTCCATTGCTCACTACAGCCTGCGATACGGTTATAGGCGTGTTTTTTTTAAATATTATACCTTTCACCGTAAATAATTGCTGTGCCGAAGCACTTAATGCCAGGCAGAAGCACAATATAGTTGCTGCAATAAAACGGTAATGCATGGGTGATTTATTCAATCTGTAAAATTAAACATTGTATTTGGGTGCAAATGTAAAAAAATGTTAATTTTTGGGTAGAAGATTAGTTATTAAAGATTAAAGATTGGGTAGGAACTGGTGAAGAGAACAGGCTTGTTACCTTAATTTCCTGATTTACTAATCTTTAATCTCCAATCTTCAATAACTAATCTTCAATCTTCAAAAAAAACTATCTTTGCGCATGATAAAATCCATGACAGGATATGGAATTGCCAGTTTTGATTCGGGTAATATAAAATACACCGTCGAAATTAAATCCCTGAACAGTAAATTTCTTGAACTATCGTTACGGCTGCCCAAAATATTTTCCGAAAAAGAATTTCAATTGCGTAATGATTGCAGTAAGCAGATAGAGCGCGGCAAGGTAAATTTATCCATCAATGTTGAGCAGGCAAACTCCTCGGTAAAAGCCGCCGGTATTGATGCCGAACTGTTAAAACACTACTATAAGCAGCTGAAAGAAGTTAGCAGGGACCTGGGTGAACCTGTAAATAACCTGCTTGGGCTGGCCCTTAACCTGCCCGAAGTAGTAAAATACGACGAGGAAACCGTATCAGAAGAAGAATGGAAGATTGTTGAAGATACGTTTAACCAGGCTATGGCCGCTTTTCAACAATTCAGAAGTGATGAAGGCAATACACTGGAGCAGGACATCAAATTCCGTATTGATATTATCCTGCAAAATTTAAAACTGATCGAAGTAGAAGAACCTAAACGCGTCCCTGTTATACGAGAGCGCCTGAACCAGTTTTTAAGCGAAGCCGCGGGCCGTGAGGCTATAGACCAGAACCGTTTAGAGCAGGAACTGATCTATTATATTGACAAGCTGGATATTACCGAAGAAAAAATACGTTTAAAAACTCATTGCGATTATTTTACGGAGACATTGAAAAACGCTGATGCCAATGGTAAAAAGCTGGGCTTTATTTCGCAGGAAATTGGGCGCGAAATAAACACCCTGGGTTCAAAAGCCAATGATGCCGGTATACAAAAACTGGTAGTGGGGATGAAAGAAGAACTCGAAAAAATTAAAGAACAATTACTTAATGTATTGTAAAAGTTCATAGTTGATGGTTCATAGTTCATGGCATAACCGGCTATATACTATAAACCACTCACCATGAACCATGAACCATCAACTATGAACCCGAAGGGAAAACTCGTTATATTTTCTGCACCATCAGGAGCCGGTAAAACTACCATAGTTAAGCACTTGCTCACTAAATTTCCCGAGCTGGAGTTTTCTGTTTCGGCCACTACACGCCAGCCCCGCACCGATGAAGTAAATGATAAAGCCTACCATTTTATAAGCAAGGAAGAGTTTTTACACCGTATAGCCAAAAAGCAGTTTGTAGAGTTTGAAGAAGTATACTCCGGCACTTTTTACGGAACATTACGCTCGGAGATTGAACGTATATGGAAAAAAGGCAAAACGGTAATTTTTGATATTGATGTGGAGGGCGGCCTGCACTTAAAACGTAAGTATAACGGACAGGCTTTAGCCATATTTGTTCAGCCGCCGTCATTAGAGGTTCTGAAAGAACGTTTGATAGCAAGGGGAGCTGATAATGGTGAAAAACTAAAGGAACGCTTTGTTAAAGCTGAAAAAGAATTGAATTATGCGCCGAAATTTGATATTATACTAAAAAATCACGATCTTCAAACGGCGTGCAAAGAGGCGGAGGTGTTGGTGCGGGACTTTCTATCGTAAAGTAGTTCATAGTTGATGGTTCATAGATGATAGTGAAACCCCCAATGTAATTACTTTCTGTTCATTACTATGATCCATGAACTATTAACCATGAACAAGAATGAAAATAGGGCTACTATTCGGTTCGTTTAACCCCATCCATATTGGTCATTTAATTATAGCTAATTACCTGGCTAATCATACTACTTTAGATAAAGTTTGGCTGGTGGTATCGCCGCAAAACCCGCTAAAAAAATATGGCGACTTAATTAATACTTACGACAGGCTGGAAATGGCCAAACTGGCTACCGATAATTCGAACAACATAAAAGTTAGCGATGTTGAGCTTAAACTGCCGCAGCCATCATACACCATTGATACCTTAACCCACTTAAAAGAAAAATATCCGGAGCATGAATTCGCGCTCATCATGGGGTCAGACAACCTGGTGAGCCTGCCCAAGTGGAAAAATTATAAACTCATATTGCGCGATTACCAAATTTATGTTTACCCGCGCCCCGGTTACGAAAATGCCGAATTAGCCTCCCATCCATCGGTAACTATAACTATGACGCCTTTAATGGAGTTATCGGCTACATTTATCCGTAAATCCATCGCCGAAAAAAAGAATGTGCAATATTTTGTCCCGGATGCGGTTTTAGAATTTATTGAAAGTAAGGCGTTGTACAGGAAATAATTTTTAACTTTATAAAAAGGAGAGTTATGGTAATTACTAAAGATAAGCTTCAATATATTTTAAATAACATGCCTGATAAAATAGATGTCGAAGAAGTGTTTGATAAAATTTTACTATCAGCAAAAATTGAACAGGCACTTATCGAATCTCAACAAGGTCTAGGTCAGGATTGGGATGAGTTCAAAACAGAATGGTTAAAAGAAGATCTGTAAGAATAGAAATTTTACCAACTGCTAAAAAAGACCTGCAAGAAATTGTTGATTTTATAGCCCAGGGTTCCCGCAAATACGCAAGGTTAGAAAAACAATTAATTATCAATGCAATAAGCCAATTACTTGATTTTCCGAATTTGGGAAAGCCATTTGGTTATCGATCGGTTGATGCCCGACAACTTATTTTTAAAAATTACCTGATCATATACCGTTATAAAACTGAATATGTGTTAGAAATCCTTACTATACATCACCATGCCCGTTCAATAACCAACAACCCCGCTTTTACCGACGAAGATTAACCATTACCTTTACGTCGTGAGCGAAAAAACCATCCTAAAACTACAACTACCCACCGATCCTAAATGGGTAAAAAATGTAGTGGAAAGCAATATTGAAGAACTGCTTACCGACCATGCTTATTGTGAACAGAAAGCTGCCAGCAATGCCATCACATTAATTGTTCAAAACCCAAACCTTAACGACCTGGTACAGCAAATGACCGACCTGGTGTTGGAAGAAATGGACCATTTTAAGCGCGTACATGAAATTATTTTACAACGCGGCTATATACTGGGCCGCGAACGTAAGGATGATTATGTAAACGAGTTGCGTAAGTTCATCATAATTGGCGGCGGCAGGGAAGCACAGTTAATTGACCGTTTGCTGTTTTCGGCAATGATAGAGGCAAGAAGTTGTGAGCGTTTTAAGGTATTATCAGAAAATATCAACGACGCGCAGCTTGCCTCGTTTTACCATGAACTGATGATAAGCGAGGCCACACATTATACCCTGTTTATTAACCTGGCCAAAAAATATGCCGAAAATATTAATGTAGAAAAACGCTGGAAAGAATTTTTAGCCTATGAAGCGCAGGTGATAAAAAACTATGGTAAAACCGAAACTATTCACGGTTGATCGCATTTAAGAAACGGCAATGATCAATATTTCAAATTTTTATCGGTAACGCTCGCCTTAAAAAAATAAAAGGTTTGGCTTGTGTAACTGAAAACGACCACAAAAAAAGTAGTAAGTATTTTTGAGGGAGTGGGGTACCAGCCAAGGTAATCGACAAATATTTTAAGTAGGATGTAGTTAAGGACAATACAAATAAGCGTTACTAAAACGTAACGAAATAACTGGCTGCGGCGGCGCAAACCCGATTGCTGGAAAACTACATACCTGTTAAGATAAAAACCGGTAGGCAGGGTAATGCAAAAAGCTAAGAACAATGATGCAATATGGGGGCTCATGGTAATAAAGCCAATTGTAACATCGTGTTTTCTGATTATCAAATTATAACTAATACTGAAGAGGCAAATATCAAGCAATGTGTTTACACCACCGCAAGCGGCGTATCTGAACGTTTGTAAAGAGAGGAAATTTTTAAATAAGGGATAAATGATATCGATTATAAATAAAATATTTTTTTTTATCCTTTGGTGAATACTCTTCATTTAAATGCTTTTTAGGCCCCCGGCGCCTTATTTAATCCTGCTATATTTTGCAAATAATTATCCATTATCTCCATATCTATGGCATCATTAATGAGCCCTATATGCATATCGGGGCGAACAATTAAGGCTTTACTTCTGCCTCCTTTTATTTCAAATTTTTTAAACACCTCCTCGTTTTTGGCAGATGGCGGCAGGTAAAAAAAATTCAGACCCGCACCATAGTTTTGTGTTATCCATTTGGCAAGGGCAAACAGGTCAAGCTCCGGCAGTTTCCCTAAAATGATCAATGTAAAACCCGGATTGCCGCACCATTCATGCAGATCGGTTTCTTCCTGCTTCTTTTCGTCAAATATTTTCAGGTAGGGCAGGCGATCGCCTGCTTTGACCATTTTGGCGTCGCTTAAATGCAGGCTTATAGCGCTATGCCGGTAATTAATAAATATTTGCGATACCCTGTTGAAAAAGAATTCGCGCAAGCCCTTCCTGCTCCAGGCAAATTTAAGCATTCGCGGCATTAGCCATTTTTTAAAAAACGTGGCCAGCCAACTGGCCGACATCACTACCTTGAAAATATTATCCGTAGTATTCAATAACCCTTTAGCTACGGGCATACGTTCAACGGCATAGGTATCTAAAATGGCTTCTTTTAGCCGGCCGTTTACTACGCCTGCCAGTTTCCAGCCCAAATTATAAGCATCCTGCAAACCCGTATTCATGCCCTGGCCGCCAACCGGCGAGTGAATATGCGCGGCATCGCCCGCTAAAAAACAACGCTGCTGCCTGAAACTATCGGCCATACGGTGGTGCAGGCGATAGGTCGTAAACCAGTTGTTGCGCACTACTTTCATTGTCAGGCCGGTAACCGTGTTTAAAGAAGGCAATACTTCTTCCAGCTTCATATCTTGAGCGGCTACCATTCCCCCGGGCAAGTTGCCAATAATACGAAAGCAATTATCTTCGGGCAACGGGAAAAACCCGGCAAGCCCTTTGTCCGATAAGTAGAGTTGTACCTTGTCGCCGGCGAGTTGTTTATTATCCAGTTGCACGTCAGCAAGATAATACTCATTCGCGTAGGTATCACCGTTAAACGGAATTTGCAATTGCTTGCGTACGGCGCTATGAGGGCCATCAGCGCCGATCAGCCAGTCGCTGGTTAGTGTAACAGTTTCTGTCCCGGTTTGCAGTTGTACTTCGGCCTGCTGTGCGGTTTGCTTTAGCGATATTAAAGTTGTGTTCCAATAAACCGGGCAGCAGTTCTGGGTTAAAAAGTCGAGCAGCAAGCGCTCGTTTTTGCTTTGCTGGTATAAAAATACATAGGGGAACATCGTTTGCCCTTTGCCCACATCAGCAAAAGATAAAGAGGCCATTTTCTTGCCATCCCGGTTAAAAACTATACCGCCCGCTTGCTTGCCATTGTTAATAACCTGGTCGATCACCCCCATCTGGCGGTATATTTCCAGGGAACGTGCCTGAACCGCTAAAGCTTTCGATTGGTCGGTAGGGCCCTGCTTTGTGTCAATAATAACCGGCATAACGCCATGCCTTAACAGCTGTGCCGCCATCATGAGTCCTGACGGCCCCGCGCCCACTATCAATACTTTGGTATGTTGCTCAGTGATTAACATTTTATAGAGAACGTGATAAAACAAAAATGGTTGGCTTTTTATGCAGATCGGGTATACTGGTTTGCCATTCGGCAATGGTTTTAGTTTGCACAAACTCATCGGCCCCGGTTAAATTACAGGCAATGCAAAGTTTGGTTTTGGGGTGGCCGGTTTTTAACAACTCTTCCAGTAACGGGTTATTGCGAAATGGCGTTTCAATAAATATTTGCGTTTGATTGAGCCTGTCGGCCAGCCCTTCCAGTTCCCTGATGCGTTTGCTGCGGTCGGCTTTATCAATAGGTAAATATCCCTGGAAGGCAAAGCTTTGTCCGTTAAACCCGGAAGCCATAAGCGCCAGCAAAATGCTGCTTGGCCCCACCAGCGGAACAACCTTTATGCCGCGCTTATGCGCTTCGGCAATTAGTTCGGCACCCGGGTCGGCAATGCCGGGGCAACCCGCTTCGCTCATTAACCCAACATTATTGCCTGCCTGCAAGCCGGTAAAATAGGGTTTCAGGCTGCTGCCGCGGTTATGTTTACCATAATCATGGATGATGAGTTCGCTTTGCGGGGTTTTTAATCCCGCTTCTTTTAAGAACCGTCGCGCGGTTTTTTCGTTCTCAACGATGTATTCTTTAATACTGTTTATGGTATCAACCAGGTAGGGGGTAAAGGTTTTGGCCGCGGCCTCATCGGCAAGCGGTACGGGTATTAAAAAAAGGGTTCCGTAAGGCATATTGCAAAATTGCTCATTTTTGTTTAATTTAACGCATCGATCACTTTAGGTAGCATCCGCCATTTATGGGGGGTGTTTTAAGAGAAGGATAATTAAATATGAAATCATTAGGCATTAACTGGTTTATAGAAGGCTCGATAGATTTTGAGTATAAAAAATATGTACTTTTAGATTATCTGCAGGAAATAAACCGCCATTTCGACAAGAGCAAACTATACCCAAACCTGAGCGACCTGGTGTTTCATTACAATAACCTTATCCATTTTAAACAAAATAAAGTTACGCTGCAAAATGCTTTCCCGCAGCGTTTAACCGAGGCCGACATAGCCGCCGTAAAGCTCACCTACAAAAAAATCGTGGAAGACGACAGTACCATGCACGAGATAGAACAAATTATTGCCTATGCCCTGCTTAAAATGAACCCTGCTATACAAACCGGCCGCGAGATATATGATTTTGTGGAAAGCTGCCTCAACATTGACCCGGTTGGCATAATGCCCCTACTGCCTTATGACGGCTATTTCTCGCTCCGTAACGGCAGGGAACGCACCAATTACCTGTACGAGTACCATTTTACCATTTTCGAGGAAAAGGACGCCCAATACCGCGGCATAAACATACAGCTGATAGATACTTATGAGCATAACCTGGCCAACACACCCGAAGCCATAAAGCTAAACCTGATACGCCATAATAAGCACTTACCCAACCCGGCGGTTTATTATGTGCATAGCGATATTACCTTTCCGTTGGAACAAACCCTGCTGCCCGTAGCCAAGCGGTGTTTGGTGAAGTATATTTCGGATGCGGCGTAGGCATTATCCCAACCCTATTCCACTTGTCATTTCGAACGATAGAGAGAAATCTTATACATCACGCACAGCGTATAAGATTTCTCTTTCGCGCCCTCTCACCTTTCTCTTTCGCGCCCTCTCACCTTTCCCTTTCTGCTCTATCGAAATGACATGAGTTTTTATAGTAAATTTCTCTGTTTTCAATTTTTATCAAGGTTAATTTTCCGCGAGAAATACATCAACGCGGAGATGATAATAAATAAAGCTATACTGCCTATCAGCAATGCCAGGTCTTCCAGTTGGATAATGACGAATATGAAAATATAAAATACAGCGAGTATCGCCGTGAATAACAGCGCCGCGATTTTATTTTTCAATAACGACGCTGTAAATACAGCGATAAGGGTTATAGTTGATACAGAAGCAATGAGATAGGCAAAATTATACCCAACCTGTTCAGAAAAAGAAAGCAGCAAAGTGTAATAAATAACCATAGCTACGCCTATGAGTATATAATTAAATACATGTATTTTTTGCTTGCTGATCAATTCTGTAAGAAACAGTGATATAAACGTAAGCAGGATAATTAATATGCCGTATTTGCCCGTGCGCATGGTTTTTTGATACTGGTCAACCGGTACTTTTAGCTTTACGCCAAATATCGCGTCTGCGTGTTTGTGCATATCATTCAATATAGTATCATCAGCCGCCCATTCCTGCGCAAACGGACGGTTATAATAAAGCATCCGCCATTTCGCCGTAAATCCCTTATCGTCAACTTTTCGGTAATCGGGTAAATAACGGCCATCAAAACTTGGTGTGCTCCAGTTACCGCTCGCTTCAACATCGGTAGTTTTGCCAGTATGTAAAAAGCTGAGCCCTCCGCTGCCTTTCAGGTCAAGGTCAAAATCAAAAGGAACCGGTTTATCCTTTGTTGCCATGAGGTTAATAGCAGCCTGCAGTCCGTTACTGAACAACCCTTTTTCATTAAAAACAGGTTCAGCTTGTAAAGATTGGCCACCTAACCTGATAACCGGGTTGGTTTTTAGCCCTTTCAGGTCAGAGATACTGAATGTTAGTTTAGCCTTATCCCATAATAATTGCCCGGGTGTTATGGCCAGTTTATTCAACTCCGCTTTAAAATCGCCCCAAACCTTAATATGGGTATTATAAACCACCGTCTCGAACATACCACGGTGCAGCATCTCCGAAGTTACGTCCGCCTTTATACGCAGGTTACCGGCCAATACATATAAATTTTCCGTAACTTCTTTTATAATTTCTTTGTTATTCATGTCCCGGTCTTTGTATTGCCTTGTATAGGGTATTACCAGCACCGGCCCCTGTATTAACTGGCTGCCCGACCATTTATCGGATACATCCTTTTCCATTTCATCCTGCCTGGCCGCGCGTTCTGTAACCAGGTTCTCTATCAGTACCAATGGGATAAGCAGCAGCAATACCAAAAAACCGATAAACATTAATTTAATTGTTACCGACTCTTTGAGCCAGCGCATTAATCCTTGTTGTTGTGATTGTTCTTCTTTCATTTTTTGTTGATTTAAAAGTACTTTGCGTTTCAAAGTTTTTGAATAAAAAAATTTATTTTCCTTTTTGTTGATTAATTAATTGCTCCATCGCATCCAGGTGATGTTTAAATGCTTCTTTTCCTTTGCTGGTTGCTTCATAGTTGGTGTTGGGCTTGCGGCCTAAATATGATTTATGAACGGTTATATACCCCTCTTTTTCCAGCCCTTTTAAATGTGATGCCAGGTTACCATCGGTAACCGCCAGCAACTCTTTCAGCGAATTAAAATCATACCGTTGGTTAGCAACCAGTACACTCATAATTTGCAGACGGATACGGTTCTCAAAAGCTTTATCTAATTTTTCAAATGGGATATTCACCTGTCGTATTTTATATACATCACCCAACCATACACAATATGCAGAACGCCGAAGCCAATTGCCCACAATAACAGGCCATAACCCGGCAGGCAGGTTGTAATTAAACCTAATATAATTTCACTTATGCCTAAAATCTTTACATCGCTAAATGTAAAATTACCGGCTGCCAGCAATGCCAGCCCATAAAATATAAGCGACGCTGGGGCAACTAAACCAAAATACCCGCGATACAAAAGTATGAGGATCAGCAGACCCCCGGTTACCAGCGGTATGGCCATGTTAAATAATAGCTCCCTGCTTGTTTTGCCCCAAATTGGCTGGCCTTTTCTTTTTGCCTTGCGGTAGGTTAACAGCACCCCTGTTGCTAAGGAAGCTATTAAAACTACCAATGCTATCCCAATCAAATAGGGTAATATGCTAACCAGGTGTAAAAAAGGGATCTGTTGATAATTCAGCGGTTCGCGTATCAGGTAAAAAGCTGCTGCCGCCCCTGTTAAAGCATAAACACCGGCCAATATGCCCGCCAATCCGCTGAGGGATATAAATTTTGAGGACCGCTCCATCAAACTACGGATGGAGGCAATATCATCCTGAATTTCTTTTTTTTCTTCCACTTAAAAGTACTTTGTAATTCAAAGTAACAGATTATAATTGAATTATGCAAATTTTTATTTTTATGTACCAGTGAGTTATCGCGGGTTTTATTACAGCTCGCCTAGTTGCATCAACGCGTAAAATAACGCAGTACAATGCAGGGCCTGGGGTATTTTATTATCAGCCAATAGCTGTTTGATCTCTTTTATGGAATATTCTTCAACAACTATCTCTTCATGATCATCCAGCGCTTGCTCCTGTACCTTAATGCCGCCTTTGGCTAAATAACAATAGGTATGGTTGTCGGCTGTAGACGGGTTGGCATAAACCGTGCAAAGCAGTTCCATAGCATCAAACCGGTAACCGGTTTCTTCCAGCAACTCGCGCCGCATGGCCGCTTCGGGCCCCTCGTCGCCATCAATAACACCGCCGGGAATTTCGAGCGAAACAATATTTGCCGCGTGGCGGTACTGGCGTACCATTAAAATTTTATTGTTTTGGGTAATGGCTACTGCGTTTACCCAGTTGGGATATTCTAAAACAAAGTATTCATCAACAATGCGGCCATCGGGCATTTCGCATTTATCAACCCTTAAAGTGGCCCAGGGGCCCTTATGCAGATATGCTGAATGGATGGTTTTCCACTCTAAA
>Ga0206969_1082_pt1 | contig 27124 bp, 21 predicted proteins | sample Alteio_BWOrgHeat_87_FD_153256 | JGI IMG/M metagenome (GOLD analysis project Ga0206969, IMG submission 153256) | Enriched cells from forest soil in Barre Woods Harvard Forest LTER site, Petersham, Massachusetts, United States -... | ecosystem: Environmental > Terrestrial > Soil > Temperate forest >... | reverse complement strand
TAGCATCAGGGATATTACCGGGCAAATATCAATAGAGGCAGACCTTAAAAACAAAGTAATGGAGCTCTACCAGTCTAACAAAGAACTGGAAGAATTTGCATATTGTGCCAGCCACGATATGCAGGAGCCACTGAGAAAGATCACTACATTCAGCGACCGGCTTTCGGAAAAATATAAAGACGTGCTTACCGGTGATGGCGCTATGTACCTTTCGAGGATGGTGGCCTCGGCAGAAAATATGCGCTCGCTCATCAATGACCTGCTTGAATTTTCGCGGGTCACGAAAAACGAACAATCATTTGAACCCGTCAACCTCAACTTGCTGCTAAAGATGGTAAAAACGGATCTGGAGCTCATAATTGAGGAAACAGGCACGGTGATCCATAGCCAGTTATTACCAACAATTGATGCAATATCATCGCAAATGAAGCAGTTGTTTGTAAACATAATCAGCAACGCTATTAAATTTCATAAGCCAGATGTCTCGCCTGTTATCGCAGTGGAAACAAGTGTGCTGCCCGACAATGAAAAGCAACATTTCGAACTGGCCAAAAACACCACTTACTACAAGGTAGAGATTACCGATAATGGAATTGGATTTGAAGATGAATATGCGTCCCGCATCTTCCAGGTGTTCCAGCGGCTGCATGGCAAATCAGAATATCCGGGATCAGGTATTGGCCTTGCCATTTGCAAGAAAATACTGGAATACCACAACGGTGTTATTTATGCCGAAAATGTTCCGGGAACAGGTGCGCGGTTTATCTTCATTCTACCCCAGCACCAACCCAAGAAAAAAGCTATCCAACTATGAGCCTGCGATATACCAACGCTTCGATACTGGTGATTGACGATGACGAAGACGACTTTATTATTACCAGTGAATACATTCAATCGATCCCTGGAAATTCTTATCGTACGGAATGGTGCAAAAATTATAACGAAGCTCTTAAACAACTGCGTTCCGGTAAATACGATCTTTATTTTGTTGACTACAGGCTAGGTGCCAAGTCTGGGGTAGATTTTTTAAAAGAAGCAATGCTGCAAAATTGCGAGGAACCTATAGTGCTGCTTACCGGTAAGGGCAATTACCAGGTGGATATTGAAGCAATGCAACTGGGCGCAGTGGACTACCTGATAAAAACAGAGCTGTCAACCGAAAAAATGGAGCGATGCATCCGTTATGCATTAGAACGTGCGGTGACATTGAAAGCCCTGAAAAGCAACGAGCGTAAGTACCGGAGCATTTTTGAGAAGTCGAAAGATGTGGTTTTTGTTACAGACTACGCACTGAATTTCAAAGATGTGAATGAGGCGATACAAACGCTCCTTGGATATACAAAGGAGGAGGTACTGAATATGAACTTAAGCAGCCTTATAGACCAGGCGCAGCATAAACGGTTCCTGCAGGAATCAATAGAACACCGGAACGACCTCAACGACTGGGAAGTAATACTAACCACCAAAACAGGTGAAAAGAAATTCTGCATACTCACGGTTACTATCGAAGAAAGCAATAAAGAAGAAGGATATGTGCAGGGGATAATTCACGATATTACCAATCTAAAAAAGGCGGAAAAAGCCACCCTCCAGGGCGAAAAACTGGCAGCGGCAGGCAGGCTTGTGCGCACCATTGCCCACGAAGTAAGGAATCCGCTTAATAATATTACCCTCTCCGTGGAACAAATGCAGCAGGACATCAAGGATGAGCCTATGCAGCTATACATGAACATCATACAGCGAAACGGGAAACGAATCAATGACCTTATCAGCGAGCTGCTCAATACATCGAGGCCGGCTGAGCATGTGCCCCTGAAACACAAACTACAGAATATACTCGATGACGTGATAGCCGCATCAATAGACCGGCTTACGCTGAAAAAGATCAAGCTACAAGTGAGCTACCCTAACGATGTGCAGGAAATAATGGCTGATTCGGAAAAATTGAAACTTGCTTTGCTGAACATCGTCATAAACGCTGTGGAAGCCATGGAAGAGCAAAGCGGGCAGTTATCCATTTCATTGCAGCAGGTACAAAATAATGCGGCGCTCACTATATCAGACAACGGATGTGGCATTAGTGAAGAAAGTATTTCCCGACTGTTTGAGCCTTATTTTACACAAAAACGAAATGGCGTTGGCCTGGGCCTCACCTTTACCCTCAATATTCTACAGGCGCATAAAGCGCATATCGATGTATCATCGGCGCCGGGCAAGGGCACTACCTTCCTCATTACCTTCCCTTTGGCAACCCCAGCAACGGTTTAGGCTGCCTTTGTCAACGCATTGGGAATGATGGCACAATATTTTATAGTGAATAATAAAATAAACAATTTTATGAGATCACTATTGTATGTAATCGCTGTTATCCTCATTATTGGCTGGGCCTTGGGTGCCTTTGTGTATAGTGCAGGTTCTTTAATTCACATCTTGCTGGTACTTGCTATCATATCCCTGCTACTGGGTTTTGTAAGGCGCGGTAGCATTGATTAGCCTGAATACGTTCCGGCAGCACTGCTGCCGGAATCTTTTATATAAATCGCTGAAAACACCGGATTAGAACTCATGAAACTGCTTATCAAGGTCCGCCCTGGTGATTGGCTTTTCTATTACCCGAAAGCTTGCCCCTAATGGCATTTCGGGCACGGATGGATGAAACGCGCTGACAAGAACAATATAAATTCCCGGGAAAGAAGTTGCAATGTCAGGGGCAAGGTTCCAACCTGTCCCGTCAGGAAGATTGTTGTCGAGAATAAGGATATCTGGTGTGTTTTGCTGCAATAGATCTTTCCCCTCGCTTAAAGTGTGAGTAAGAAATACCTCATATTTTTTTCGCACAAAATAATCCTTCAGCAAAAGGCTCAAGTCAATCTCATCATCTATGATCAGGATCTTTTTAGCATCGGCCATACTTCATAAATGTTATCTCGAAATTAAAAACTGAATTGAATAAATATAACGGAGAAAATGGTCGGGGTAATTTGAAATGATTTTGCCATTCTATATGTCACACGCTATGTACCTAATAACTGTGCCACTGGAATGAAAGCCTACGGTATGCTTGCAGAGTGCGTCCAGTAGCTGCGCAAAGCGGCAACTGTTTTAATAAGGCTTTCAAAACTATTGGGTTTGGTAATATATGAATTGGCGCCAAGTTCGTAGCACCTTTTCATTTCCTGTTCATTATTGGTGGTACTGAAAATGATCACCGGGATGTTCTTCAGTAAAGGGTCTTGCTTTATCTCTTTCAGCACTTCCCTCCCATCTTTCTTAGGCATGTTGAGGTCAAGTAGGATGAAGCGCGGCGGTTTTACCACACCTTCCACTACTATGTTGTTCTTGAGATAGTCTATCAACTCTACCCCATTTTCTACAAAATGCAACCTGTCCCTAAATCCATTTTCTTCAAATGCAGATTGTAGCAGGAACCGGTCATCTGCATCATCTTCAGCGATTAAAATAAATACTTCCTCCATTCCTGAAATTGATGTTAATAAAGATAGTAAATTATTAGATTCCCGTTCCTCTTTTTTGTTATTACGTTTGACTGCCTGTGTCTTATTAATATGCGCTGCAAGCTACTTAGCTTTTTTTAATATTGGCAAACCAATGGCATAATATTTTAGAGCAGGAGATTACAAAACTTAGCAACTATGCAAACCAAAAATCAAACCCAGCCTAACGGGCAGAACCTCCAGGGATCAGGCCAGCAACAGAGCCAGGGACAAAGCAAGAACCAGCAAACAGGGCTGGGATCTAAAACCCAAAGCGGGAAAAATGACATCGAACCCACAAGCGGGGGCCAAACACCGCAGAAAACCTATTCGCCTAAACCAGAACAGCAACAGGTAAAGCGGGAGCAGAAGAAAATGCACAACGAACGAAACCTGGACGACATTGAAGAAAATACCGATGACGACGAAGCCCCTGCGCGTTCTAATTCAAAAAGTAAAAGCTGGAAATGAACTACAACAAAGTAAATACGAGAAAGCCACCAATCGGTGGCTTTCTGCTAATAGTATGTTTATAAGTCCCAAGAGTAGTGCTCAGGCTTAGAGGGGTGGCTATTTCATATTTGCCAGGAAATCCTTTATCTTATCTTTATGTATCATGCCTTCTTTGAAGGTATATGCACCACTTTTAGGGCTACGTATAGCTTTAATAACTTTTGTATAGTTCTTTGCCTCGAGCGCCTGTTTCGGGTCTTTCTTTATCGCGGTTTTAGCTGCTTTTGCCATCGCTTAAATATTTTAAATGGGATTATTTAATTTCTTTGTGAACGGTTACACGCTTCAGAATGCGATTGTATTTTTTCAATTCAAGGCGCTCTGTAGTGGTTTTTTTGTTTTTTGTGGTAATGTAACGGCTTGTACCGGGCATACCGCTGTTTTTATGCTCGGTGCATTCCATAATAACCTGAACGCGGTTTCCTTTTTTTGCCATTTTTATTGTTTTTATACTTTACTTAATCAGATAGTTACTCCCTTAGCGCGAAGTTCTTTTACCGTCTGAAGTAATCCGTTCTTATTGATAGTGCGGATAGCATCAGTAGATAATTTTAATATTACCCAACGATCTTCTTCGGGAAGGAAGAAGCGTTTGGTCTGCAAATTGGGCAGGAACCTACGTAATTTTTTCTTATTTGAGAAGGATACCTTGTGGCCTACTACTGGTTTCCTACCTGTTACCTGACAAACGCGAGCCATGATTTATATTTTTTGGGACTGCAAAGGTAGGGGGAAAATTTAAAAGTAAAAAATTAAAAGTGAAATTAAATTTCAAAATAGGAAAATTCCAAATTCCAGGGCTGTAAAGATACAAATTCCAAAAGGGGAAATTCCAAATTCCAAGGTCCAAAATGAGGAAATTCCAAATTCCAGGTGCAAAAGGCACAAATTCCAAAGGCTTAAAATCCAAATCCCAGGTCACAAATTCCAAATTCCAGGTTTCAAATTCCAAATCCCCAAAAGCACCCTAACCTTTATGGCAGTTCTGGGAGCAACAGATCGTCTAAACTGCTGATGCCGGGAATATTTTCGGAGATGAAGCCTTCTCCGTATTTTGCGCCGATGCGCTTGCCCATAAATGCGTCTTTATATATCACATTATTTAAGAAATGCTCGGTGGCAATGTAAGTGACCGGCTCACTGGACGCTGGGTCATGGAACTGGCTTTTGTAGCAGCGAATGGCATCCATTTTCCTTTCAAATGTGTCGGAAATATCCACAATAAAAGTAGGTTCGGTAAACCGGTCTTGTATATAATGATACACGCGGCGGGGGCGCCACGGGGCCTGGGCTGCGCCCTGCCACTCAGTTTCCACTTTGCGCAGCCCGGAGTAAAAACATGCATCGGCTACAAGCCTGCCTGCCCGGCCGTGGTCTGGGTGACGGTCCGCAAGCACATTGGCAATCACGATCTCGGGCTGGTAATGCCTTAAATATTTGATCACCTGGCGCTGGTGGGCCTCATCATTCGTAAAAAAGCCATCAGCCATACGGGCGTTTTCCCTTACGGCCACTCCCATTACTTCTGCGGCCGCTGTTGCCTCCTGGTAACGGAGGGCAGCGCTGCCCCTTGTGCCCAGTTCGCCTTGAGTAAGGTCTATGATACCCACCGATTTCCCTGCCTGCACATGTTTTATGATAGTACCCGCGCAGCTTAGTTCTATATCGTCGGGGTGGGCAGCAAAGGCAAGGATGTGTAACTTCATGGGGGCAAATATAGGACAATTGCTATAATGGCTGAATGGCTGAATTGCTTAATGGCTCAATGGCTTAATTTCCATGTTGTTATTAAGCCCCTTTGCCGACCCCACCCCACAGTGAAAAAATAAAATGTGGATAACTACGTATTACCTGATCTGTGCTATGACATGCCTGTAGCGGATTACATCGGACAGCGATTTTTTGGGTCACCCCATTGGTGACCCCATTTCTTTATCTGACGGGGTGACTGACCCTCTCCCCTTCGACTGCGCTCTGGGAAGGCTCCAGGAGAGCGTGAAGCTACGTAGGCACGAGTAAACCCTGTCGTGACTGCTGCAAAAACAGTGCCGGATAAAGCGTGGCGCAGCTCAACATATCCACATTTCTTAACAGATGGGGAGGCTGGTTCTTTAAAAGCGAATGAAATATTAAGAACGTCTATTTGCCCACTGGTATTTTGTAGTGATTATAATTCAGCTTATATTTGTGGCGCTAAGAAGTGTTGCCGTTTGCATATCTCATTCCATAATGGGTGTTACCAGTATTGGTACGGGGGCGGAGGGATTTCTTAGCTTTTTTATTGAAAGGCCTATATCGTCCTGAAAAAAGTTGACAGTTTTTAGTGGTAGTCCTGCTACCGATTTACAGGGCAGTTCATGATTTTATTTTTCCATTTTTCAAACTTTTCTAATAGCGCTTCTGTTTTAGCTTTATTCCACTCGCTAGTTACATAATAAATTTCATTATTAATATCAAACTGATTTTTATTGTATCGTTTAATTTTTTCTTTACTTAAAAAAGGAAAGCTTATACCAAAGGTCGTGTTACTGTAATCCTTTAAAAGCAAGTTTGATAACATTGATTCATCAATAAGATTCTTAGCAACTAATTCTTTTAATTCGCCACGAACATAGGCGGCTATTCCAGTTTGATTAGGCTTGTTATTTTTAGCTTTTGATATTGCCTCAACTAAAATGTCATTATTTGAGTTATTAATTATGTCCAATATTTCTTTGGTTTGTTGTTCAACAAGTGCTTGTAAATCCTTATAATAATCATTAGGTTTAGTTTGGATTACCGATAACAATGAAGAATGGATTTTTGTGTAGCCGCTATCCTCCTGAAATTTTATTATTTTCTCTTTTCTTTTATCTAAATCATGTTGCCCGATGCCCTTGTCACTAAAGAACTTATTTGTACATACCATAAACTCGTCCAGCGTCTGTCCGTGTTTTGCAGTATTAGCGCCGCTGGTTGATGGAATAACATTTCCGTAAATATGCAGTCCTGAAACATTTTGGTTGTGAGAAATAATATGCTCTCTAACAAGCTTATTGGTCAACGTTTCTTCTTCGCCTGTATATGCACATCTATTATCAAAATGTTTTTTAGTATAAATCCATTGGTCCTTTGAAAAACCGCCCAAATAATCTCCTATATTGGAAAGAATATGACGCACCATAATATTTGCTCCGCTTCCAGAAGCCGTTGCTTTATACCCTTTTGACATTTTGCTTTTTGACAAAAATAAACACAAATTCTTAAATATTTTAAAGCATCAATCTATTCTTTTTTATAGGCACCTTCTCTAGCCCAATCATATTTGCATACAATAAACTAATTACAACTATTTTTGCGCACAAATAACATTAGGCTCAATGAACCTGGAATTCAATAAAAATGATGATGCAATGCGGCTGGCGGTGAGCCAGATGAAGCAGCGTCATGCGGTGATAAGTATGGGCGGCGGTAAGAAAAGCATGGATAAGGCCCGCGAAAAAGGCAAGATGAGCCCCCGTGAACGCATAAAATATCTTATAGATAAAAACAGTGTTTTTACAGAGCTTGGCGCTTTTGTGGGCTATGAAATGTATAAGGAGCATGGCGGCTGCCCTGCGGGCGGTACCGTTGCCGGGCTGGGTTATATACATGGCCGCCAATGCATGATAGTGGCTAATGACAATACAGTGAAGGCGGGGGCATGGTTCCCAATAACCGGCAAGAAGAACCTGAGGATGCAGGAGATAGCAATGGAAAACCACCTGCCGGTAATATATATAGTGGATAGCGCCGGGGTTTACCTGCCTATGCAGGACGAGATATTCCCCGATAAAGAGCATTTTGGCCGCATCTTCCGCAACAATGCGCAGATGAGTGCCATGGGCATTACGCAGATAGCTGCCGTAATGGGTAGCTGCGTGGCCGGCGGGGCTTACCTGCCTATAATGAGCGATGAAACGCTGATGGTAGAAGGCAATGGTTCCATATTCCTGGCCGGGCCATACTTAGTAAAGGCTGCCATTGGCGAAGACATAGATATACAAACACTGGGCGGGGCAAAGACCCATACCGAAATAAGCGGGATAGCCGACTATAAATTTGACACAGAACAGGAGTGCCTGGACCAGGTGCGCCGCATAATGGACAAGACGGGAGAGCAACCCCGCCAGGGCTACGACCGTGTGAAACCGGAAGCACCTGCAAAGGAAGCAAACGAAATATACGGCCTGGTATCGCCACAAAACAATAAGCAGTATGATGTGGTGGACGTGATAAAATGTATAGTGGACAAGTCGGAGTTTGACGAGTTTAAAGAAGATTATGGCAAGACCATTGTGTGCGGTTACGGACGTGTGGATGGCTGGGCAGTAGGCATTGTGGCCAACCAGCGCAAAATAGTGAAGAGCGGCAAGGGCGAGATGCAGATGGGCGGTGTGATATACAACGACAGCGCCGACAAGGCAGCCCGCTTCATAATGAACTGCAACCAAAAGAAAATACCGCTGGTATTTATGCAGGACGTTACGGGCTTTATGGTAGGCAGCCGCAGCGAGCATTCCGGCATTATCAAGGACGGCGCGAAACTGGTAAATGCTGTTGCCAACTCGGTAGTGCCAAAGATCACAATTATCATCGGCAACTCATACGGAGCAGGTAACTACGCCATGTGCGGCAAGGCATATGACCCACGTTTTATTTACGCATGGCCTAACGCCAAGATAGCCGTTATGGGCGGTGAGCAGGCTGCAAAGACCTTGCTACAGATACAGGTAGCGTCGCTGAAAGCGAAAGGTGAAGTGATAGAACCGGAAAAAGAAGCGGCTATGCTGAAGGAGATCATAGACCGCTACGACAGCCAGACCTCGGCCTACTATGCAGCGGCACGCCTATGGGTGGACGAAATAATAGACCCCGCAGAAACAAGGTCGGTAATATCTGAAGGCATAAATGCGGCGAACCATTCGCAGGTGCATAAGGATTTTAAGATGGGGGTGTTTCAGGTTTAAACCCCAAACCCCTAAAGGGGCTTCCCCTCATTTCGGGGTAGCAATGATGGGGATAAAGGAGAATTAAGTATTGGCCGGTGACTTTATATTAAAATACATGGAGAAGCCCCTTTAGGGGTTTGGGGTATATGATTGAAGTAAGAAACGTAAGAAAGAGTTTTGGGGATAAACTGGTTTTGAGGGATGTTTCCGCTAAGATGGAACCCGGCAAAACCAACCTGATCATTGGCACAAGCGGCAGTGGTAAAACCGTGCTGATGAAGATAATGATCGGGCTGATGCAGGTGGACTCTGGGGAGGTGATCTACGAGGGCCGGGATATTACCAAGATGGATGAAAAGGAGCTAAAAGAAGTGCGAAAAAATATAGGGATGTTGTTCCAGGGCGGGGCATTGTTTGACAGTAAGACGGTGGAAAATAATGTGATGTTCCCGCTGGATATGTTCACCAACTTGAGCCATGCCGACAAACTGAAGCGTGTAAACGAAGTGCTGGACCGCGTGAACCTGAAAGACACCAACAACAAATTCCCGGCCGAAATAAGCGGGGGCATGAAGAAGCGCGTGGCACTGGCGCGGGCCATTGTGCAGAACCCCAAATACCTGTTTTGTGATGAGCCAAATTCTGGCCTGGACCCGCAAACATCGCTGGTGATAGATAAGCTGGTAAAGGAGATAACGCTGGAATATAACATCACCACCATCATCAATACCCACGACATGAACACGGTAATGGAAAGCGGCGACCATATAGTGTATATGTACCAGGGCAACAAGCAGTGGGAAGGCACCAACAAAGAGATCATCTTCAGCAAAGACGAGCGGCTGAACTCCTTTATTTTCGCATCAGAATTCCTGGCAAAGGCGAAGGAAATGAGCATGATGGAGGCTAAGGAGAAAATGAAGATTTAGCTCATCATTCCATCAATAATCTACCACTGTAATAGTTTGTACCGTCAGTGACTCTGTAAAAGTATAAGCCTTTTGGGTATTGGTCTAAACGCATTTCCCTTGCGTAAGGGACAGTAAATAATTTCTCTCCAATGGCGTTGTACACTTCAGTATTGTAGTCTTGTTCGTTGGTTAAAGCCGGGAAGTTGAAAAGGCCATCAAAAGAGGGATTGGGATAGGTTGCTAAAGACTGCTGCTTTTTGACAGTTGAAACAAAACCGGCCCCATAATTGTCATTTTCAATTTTAATCGAGTCTATCATCCAGCCCGCCATTGTATCAACAATGGAATCGCTAACAAACCTAAAACGGATGTAAAAAGTATCTATACCTCCCCCCCAGTCACAAGCTGCCGACGGTGGCCCTATCGGAAAACCTTCAAAAAATTGAAACCTGGAGTATTGCGAAACATTTTTGTACCCTGTAAATGCAGGCTGCCCGGTAACTAAGGTATCATTGAAAGTATAAAAATTTGTTGTTAAGACACCGGGGAAACTCATGGATGAATCAACATTGCAATCCCCTTTTACGTTTTGCCAGGTAATGCCGTGATCCAGAGAGAATTCTACAATACCGCCGTCTTTGCCACTGTCAGCCTGATACCGGTGCCAAAAGTCAATAATGGTATTTGACCAGGGTGGCACTTTAATAACAAACCAGTTATTAGCATTGACCGGGTAAGGATTTAGAGTATCGGTCATTATCGTTGTCGTACCCACTGAATCAATACCAAAAAATGATTTTCGGCTATGGCCAAGTTGCCACAACGGGGTTACAGCTGTGTCAGGTAGGAAATTGGGAATTGAATCATTTGTAAATCTTATTACGCTTGTAGAACCAGGATAACCATCAATCACCTGCGCAATAGAAGCAAAAGACAATGAAAGCAGTATTAATAAAGCAAGTACATTTCTACCCATAAAGAGGATTTTAGTGCGTGATAATAAATAGCCAATAATACTTAATATCAAAAATCAGGCCGAAAAATTAATATCCTCAGATAATTTTCATTTATTTTTGTTTCTTAGCCCTGCGGGTAGAAATGGCAAAATCCCAAAAGTTCGACCTGTTTATTGCGTCTGTAATTGTGGTTGCATTATTTCTTGCTATACCGCAATACAATAAGTGGTTTTTTGGTTTTATACTGCAACCGCCGTTGAGCTATCGTACCCAACTTGAAAATCTTGACCCTGAAGCCCGGAAAATATTAAGGTATAGTAATTCCTACGCTATCTATATGCAGTCGATAGGCGCTTTGCAGCAATTAAACATAATGCACCCGGTTATCTTACTGCCGCCTTTTGGTTATTTGCGAGACAACGGTGTGGTGGACGTGGACGTAGTGGAACCGCCCGAGTTTTATTATTATACAGGCTACAGGGGAGTGCTGCCCACAAGCCCAGGCGTGGAGAAAGCCACATGGACAATAGTGCCCCACAAACCCACTGTGATGCTTAGGAGGATACATAGCAAGGAAGACCTTGATAATCTGATCAACACCTATAAACGTTATAAACCAGAAGAAAAATGAACTTCTTAGGTCTCTTATTTTTATTAGTGGCCCACTACCTTTCGGGCAGGGGCTTGCTGCGGCTGTTCAGGATGCAGTTGCCGCCGCTACACGCATTTTGCCTGTCTATGGCTGCGGGCGTGCCTTTGCTTTCTTTTGTGCCATGTATTTTACAGTTGCTATCGTTTTCCATAACGCTTATGTCTGTTTCTATTGGTATTGGTGTGTTTACTGGCATCCTATGCATCCCGCTACTCATTGGTTTTAAGCGGCCCCAATTCAAAAAGATCACCCTACCATTTTTATACGAGTTGCCGTTTGTAGCTGTTATGTTCCTGCTTATGGCAGTAAGTGTATGGCGGTGCTTTTACTACCCGCCCATAGCCCGAGATATGCTTACCGGCCCCGAGTTGCTGGCGGAATTTACAGTGAGGGAAGGCACAATGATAAACTCTGTATTTTCGGTTGACCTCAGCACTACCAACAATTATTTCAAGTCGCCGTATATCACCAGCCTGCAGATCATCTACAAGCTGTTGGTGTGCCCGTTTGGCCAGCTATGGCTGAGTGTGCTGTTCCTGTCGTTCACAATGTGGCTATATTCGTTGGTGCGCAGCTTTATACACCCTGTGATAGCCGGCTTGCTCATGCTGTTTTTCATCGCGCTGCCCGACCCCTATGCCTATAGCTACATTATACTCTATGACTACAGCAATATGGTATTCTTCTGCCTTGGGTTCTACTTCCTGTACAGGTGGTACCAGGAGGACAGCCGGTTGGGCAATTTCTTCTTCTCGGTATTCCTGTTTGGTATCGCCACCTATATCCGCACAGAGACTTTGATATTGGTGACCATGATAGCCCCGCTGGTACTTTTCTTGTTTTGGCGGAAGCATATGGCTGCTAAAAAGATGGCATTATATACTGTAATATTCCTACTCGGAACGGCTGCGTTCTACTTTGTGTGTATTGACGTTTTTGTGCGCAACTTTGTACCTATCCCCCTTGATATTAAAAGCCAGATAAACCCCAACCTGGCAAATGTTTCGGTGTTTTTCACGAGGCTGCGCGACATTTTTACGGTGCTTATTTTTTCGGAGCATGGCATAAAGGAATATGGTTATTTCATCTTCCTTTTTTTCGGGATATTACTCACCGATATAATAGTTGTGCGGCGCTTCAATACCATGGCGGCGATAGCGCTCTATGGCATTGTTGTGGTCTTCATTGGCCTGTCGTTCATTGGCTACCTGCTGCCGCTCGCCGATCTTATCAACACCACCAAGCGTGGCCTTTTTAAAGCGCTGCCCCTGATGTTGCTGTACATGGCCAACAGCGGTATTTTGCTAAGGCTATCGGATAAGGTGCGGATGTGGGAAACCCCAAACCCCTCCCGCTAAAAAAGCGGGACCATGTGCCGGGGCGTCCCCTTATTTTGAATTTCCCATAGGATTTAGACATAAGTAATGAAGGATGACCGCAATTCAAATTCACTCCAACAAAAGCCGGAAGTTATTGAGTTGATTTTGATTTATCACCTGCAATAAATAAGCGCCCGGAGACATCCCATATTAGCCCAATACTGGTCAAAAATAGATAAAAACAGTATGTTTATTTTTATCTGCTTTACCCCCGCGCCCAACTCCTATAAATTTTGTACCTTTCGGGCGGTATGAGCAGTCATACCTTTTTTTCATTTAAGGACGAATAGTCCGGTCAAAAATTAATACCGCATGTTTGCATTTTTAGAAGGCGAGCTTGTTTATAAGTCGGCGTCTTTGCTGTACATGAATGTGCATGGCGTGGGCTATGAGCTGAACATAACCCTGCAGACCTATGCCAAGATGCAAACCCTGGATAAATGCAGGCTATACACCCACTTGCAGGTGCGGGAGGATGCCTGGGTGCTGTATGGTTTTTTTGATGAGGAAGAGCGTGCCACGTTCCGGCAGTTGCTCAACATAAGCGGCGTGGGTGCGGCCACTGCGCGCATCATATTGTCGTCGCTTACCACCGATGAACTGGAACGCGCAGTGAGTGGTGAGGACAGCCGTACACTGGAGCGGGTGAAGGGGATTGGCGCTAAAACGGCGCAACGCATCATATTAGAATTAAAAGGCAAGCTTTTAAGAAGGGAAAATACCACGTCATTATCGCCTGTAAAGCACAATACAACACAGGAAGATGCGTTAATAGCATTGGTGAACCTGGGCATTAGCCGCAGTGTTGCCGAGGGAGCCATTAAAAAAATAAATAATGCACCTTCTTTAACCATAGAAGAACTGATAAAACAGGCGCTCCGCGTCTTATAAAATCGCTAAAAAATAAAACTTGAAGGGGAAGAGTAATTTTGGGTATAAGTTTTTGTTTTTTATAGCGCTGGCGGCTGCTATTGCCAATGCGGCTGCCCGCGGTCACCGCCCCTTTTTTATTTATTTCGACCCCGGACCAGACACTACCGCATCCCAAAAAGACAGCCTTGCCAAAGCAGACACACTGCACAATTTAAGATTTCCGATCTATGATAAGACGGGCGACCCGATGACGGATTACTACCAACCCCGCAGCATAGACCTCAACGACCCGAAGAATGAGCATAAGAGTGTGGACTTTGATCCGAACTCGAATATTTATAATTTTAATGATAAGCTGGGTAGCGAATTCCTGCGGAACCCCACCTACATGACGCTTGACGAATATGAGAAATACCAGGGAAAGCAGGACGAAGACGGTTACTGGCAGCGTAGGCTCGATGGCGTAATGCTGTTCAACAAAACCCCCGAGCTGCCCCAGATGTACAAGGAAGGCCTGTTTGACCGTATTTTCGGCAACAACACCATCTCTGTGAAACCACAGGGTAATGTGGACGTAACCTTTGGCGGCAACTGGCAAAACATAAAGAACCCTACCCTCACCCAGCGCGCCCAGAAGTATGGCGTTTTTGATTTTGACATGCAGATGAACATCAACCTGCTGGCGCAGGTGGGCGATAAGCTTAAATTCAATATCAGCAACAATACAAAAGCCACCTTTGACTACCAGAATGTGCAGAAGCTGGACTACAGCGGCAAGGAAGATGAGATGCTGAAAAAAATAGAAGCAGGCAACATCAGCTTCCCATTAAAAAGCAACCTGATAAGCGGCGTGCAATCCCTGTTCGGGATAAAAACGCAACTGCAGTTTGGAAAGCTGTGGGTAACGGCTGTGCTGTCGCAGCAAAAATCGCAACGCAAGAGCCTGACCGTGCAGGGCGGTGCGCAGTCGCAGCAAATAAACATAAAGGTTGACAACTACGAAGAAAATAAAGACTTCCTGCTGGCGCAATACTTCCATGATAACTACGACAAGGCGCTGAAGAACTTCCCGGAGATCAATTCTCTGGTAAACATCAGCAAAATAGAAGTATGGGTTACCAACCGTACAGGCGCGGTAACGGGTGTGCGAAATGTACTGGCTTTTATGGACCTCGGCGAGGCAAAACCCTACGTGCAAGGGCTCACCAATCCATCAAGCCCTGTGCGTAACGGCCTGCCCGACAACCGGGCAAATTACCTCTATACAGAACTGCAACAAAACCCCAACGGCCGCCAGCAAAGCACGGCCGTGAATGCACTGTCGGGTATGGGCTTATTCCCCAGCCAGGACTACGAGGCCACGACTGCCCGCCAGCTTACACCTTCGGAGTTTTCATTTAACCCGCAGATCGGGTATTTAATGCTGAACACCCAGCTTAACCCGAATGATGTGCTTGGTGTGGCCTACCGCTATACCTACCGCGGGCAGGTGTACCAGGTGGGCGAATTTGCCGAAGACCTTCCGCCTGATACCACCAATACCAGGGAGATATTCCTGAAACTGTTAAAAGGCACTTCGGCCAGGCCTACCTTTCCGGTGTGGAAGCTGATGATGAAGAATGTATATGCACTGGGCGGCCTGGGTGTATCGAAAAGTAATTTTTTACTGAACGTGTTTTACCAGGAGCCGGGCGGCGGCGAACTGAGGTATATGCCGGAAGGACCAGCTAAGGAAACCCCGTTCCTGACTTTACTGAACTTAGACCGCCTGAACTCCCAAAACGAAGCCCAGCCCGATGGGGTTTTTGACTTTGTGGAAGGTATCACCATCAACACGCAGCAGGGGAAACTTATATTCCCCGAACTGGAACCCTTTGGCAACAACCTGTTACCGGCTGTAACCGACCCAGGCACCACTACACCTGACCCTGTACTGTACAGGAAATACATCTACCAGGTTTTGTATGACTCCACCAAAACAATTGCCCAGCAGTCGCAAAGCACAGACCGTTATGTATTCAGGGGCAGTTATAAATCGTCGTCATCTTCCGATATATTTTTAGGTGGGTTCAACATACCGCCAGGTTCGGTATCGGTAAGCGCCGGTGGCACCAAACTGGTGGAGAACCAGGATTACACCGTTGACTATGGCCTGGGAAGGTTAAAGATACTCAACCAGGGTATCCTAAATTCAGGCGTTCCTATCAACATACAGTATGAAGACAATGCCACATTCGGTTTCCAGCAGCAGAACTTTATGGCAATGCGGCTGGACTATTATGTGAACAAAAACCTGACCCTGGGAGGAACGATCATGCGGCTAAATGAAAGGCCGTTTACCCAGCAGGTACAGTTTGGCGATGACCCGATAAAAAACACGGTCATTGGCCTTGATGCAAATTACCAGAAAGAAGTACCTGCACTCACCCGTGCGCTGGATAAGCTACCCATTTATGCTACAACGGCGCCATCATTTTTAAACAGCAACCTGGAAGTAGCCGCGCTGCTGCCCGGCCATCCAAAACAGATCGACGCCCTTGACCCCGAAGGCGCTGTGTATATCGACAACTTTGAAGGTACCAGCAGCAGCTACGACCTTAAATTCCCCGCGCAGGCATGGTCCTTATCATCCGTGCCGTTTGGAGCGGTGAACCAGTTCGGGCAAACATTGTTCCCGGAATCTACACAAGATGACCAGCTTATAAGCGGCATGAACAGGGCGCGACTAGCGTGGTACACCATTGAGCCCACACTCGTGGACCCCGGAACCAGCCTGCCCACTTATGTGAACAAAGACAAGGCAAACTGGGATTACATAAGGATGGTGCAGGCGCAGGATGTATTCCCTAACCAGCAAACCCAGGCCCTGCAGAGTTCTCTCAGCACCTTTGATCTCGGTTATTACCCGCGCGAAAGGGGACCTTATAATTTCGACGCTGTTAATGTGAACAGCGACGGTACGCTGAAAAATCCTGCAAACAGATGGGGAGGTATCACGAGGCCGATTGACAATACCGACTTTGAAGCTTCCAATGTAGAGTATGTACAGTTTTGGGTGATGGACCCCTTCATCAACAACACAACCTCTGCCGGTGGCTCGCTATACATAGACCTCGGAGACATTTCTGAGGACATTGTAAAGGATTCAAGAATGTTCTTTGAGAATGGCATCCCGTCACCTTTTGACCGTACAAAGCTAGACACTACGGGCTGGGGCTACGTGCCAAAGTTTGAGCAGCAAATAACACGCGCATTTGATAACGACCCTGCGGCACGTACGCTACAGGATGTGGGGTATGACGGCTTGCCAGATGTGGCCACACAGCCCTTCCAGCTTGATGAACGGACAAAATTTGCGCCATTCTTAAACCAGCTTCGCCAGACATTCGGGGTCAATAGCCCTGTTTATATAGCAGCCTTTAACGACCCGTCTAACGATAATTACCACTACTACCGTGGATCGGACTACGACTCTGCAAATAATAACGATGGGTTAGGGGTACTTGCCAGGTATAAAAAATATAACAACCCCCAGGGCAACTCACCCATCACAGACCCGAATGCATCTTACTCGACGGCCGAGACCACTATCCCCGAATCGGAAGATATAGACCGGGACAATACACTTAATGAAGCCGAAAACTATTTCCAGTACCGGATCGACCTTAAACCCAATATGCTGGTGGGCACTAACAATATCATCGGTACCGAAGATACTTTTGTAACCATGCCAGACGGCAGCACAAAACGGGAATTGTGGTACCAGTTCAAAATACCGATCAAAAATTATGACCATAAAGTAGGCGGCATCAGCGATTTCCGGTCTATCCGGTTTATGCGTATGTTTTTGAGTGGCTGGAGCGACAGCACCATTCTTCGTTTCGCAACATTGGAATTAGGGCGCAACCAATGGCGTACTTACGACTATTCGCTGAATACACCCGGCGAAAACCTGCCCCAGCAAAATGCGGCAACAACCGATTTTACAGTTACCTCCGTAAGCATTGAGCAGAATAGTGCGCGACTGCCCATCAACTACCAGATACCACCCGGGGTAAGCCGCCAACTTACTGCCAGTACCAACGGGCAGAATATACAGCAGAATGAACAGTCATTGTCGCTGAAAACCTGCGCCCTGCAGGATGGCGATGCAAGAGGCGTATATAAAGAGGTGGACGTGGATATGCGCCAGTTTACCTATTTGCGGATGTTTATACATGCGGAAGCGGTGCTGGGCGCCACTCCGCTGAAAGATGCAGATGTGGATGCCTTTATACGCATTGGCAGCGACTTTACAGATAACTATTACGAATACCGGATGCCGCTTGCCGTGACGCCCTCTAACCTCGGAGCCTCTTTAGACCCTACTGTAGTATGGCCTGCATCAAACGAAATGGACGTTGTATTGCAGGACCTGGTGCAGGCAAAGAAAAACCGCGATATACAGGGCGTGGCGAGCACACTGCCATTCAGCTCACCGGATTCAAAAGGGAATACGATAATAGTGGTGGGTAACCCGAACATAGGCGGCGCCAAAAATATAATGCTTGGCGTGGTAAACCCCAAGAAAACTAACCTGACCCCCGGAGACGACGGAATGCCAAAATGCTCTGAAATATGGTTTGACGAGCTGAGAATGGCGGGGATTAATGACCAGGCCGGGTATGCTGCCGCCGGCAAAATGACCGTGCAATTGGCCGACCTCGGCAATCTAAATTTATCCGGCAGTATGCACACTCCCGGCTATGGCAATATAGACCAGACCATAGGACAGCGCCAGCAGGATCTTTATTACCAATACAATACCTCCACCAACCTGAGCCTTGGTAAGTTAATGCCGAAAAGCTGGGGCGTTACGCTTCCTTTCTTTGCAGGCTTTACGGAAAATGTAAGCGCCCCAAAATATGACCCGAACAATGGCGACATATTGGTGAGCTACGAACTTGCACAGGCAAAAAGCGCCGCCCAACGCGATTCCATAAAAGCCGCTACACAGACCTTTACTTCTATCAAAAGCTTCAATTTCAATAATGTAAAAATAATGGGCAACAGCGCCAAGCCCGCCAAAAAGATACGGATGCCATGGAGCCTCAAAAACTTCGACTTTAGCTACTCTTACAACGACCAGTTGCAGCATAACCCGACCATATCTATGGACAACCTGAAAACCCAGAAATTTGGAATAGGGTATGCCTATACGCTGAAAGTAAAGCCGGTAGAACCGTTTAAGAAGCTGATAAAATCCAAGTCGAAATGGTTTACGTTGATCAAGGATTTTAATTTCACGCCGTTACCTTCCACGTTTACGCTTCGGAACGACCTGCTGAAGATAGATGAGCAAACTTCTGTTCGCAACATATACAATGATGGCACCGGGTTCAGCTTGCCATCTACATTCTATAAAACGTTCACCTGGAACAGGGTCTATACGCTACGCTGGGAACTGATGAAGTCGCTATCGCTGGACTATACAGCAACAAACATATCGAGCGTGGATGAGCCTTACGGGCTTATAGACACAAAGCAAAAAAAAGACTCACTGCTGAAAAACATTTTAAGGTTCGGGCGTACCACAAACTATACGCAAACTTTTAACAGCTCATACAATGTGCCTCTGGCCAAATTGCCGCTTACCGACTGGATAAGCCTACGGTTAAATTACAGCGCCAATTATACATGGACGGGCGCTGCGCCAATAGCTTACGACCTGGGCAATACCATTGGCAATACACAAACCAAGACCGTTGCCGGCGAGCTGAATATGAAAACGCTCTATGATAAATGGCGATGGCTGAGAGCGCTCAATGCAAAACCTGTGGCTAAAGGCGGGGCTAAAGGAGCAGCGGCTGAACCGGCAAAATCGGGCGCTGGCGATAAAAATCTTAAAGACCTTCGTAAGCCGGGTGGCGGAGCGCCGCCGGGTACCTCTCCTGTGCCTGGCAGTGGTGGCAATAGCAGCGGACCAGGCTCAGGAAGCGGTAGTGGTGGCGGCAATGGCGGTAACCTCAGCAACGGCAATGCCAGCGGGGGGCCTGCCGGGGGAAATAATAGCAGCGGCTCGCCCGATAGCAGCAAAGTTCCTACCAGCCCAACGGCGGGCGCCCCGTCAACTAGCAGCAGCAGCAGTAGTAGCAGTGCGGCAAATGGCGGCAAAGGAAAAGGAAAGGGTGGCAATCCCCCGGGTGGCGCTCCTGGCGTTGTGCCCGGTAGTGGCACTGGCCCGGGTTCCGGCAGTGGTCCGGGTTCTGGCACCGGTACAGGCACTGGCAAGGGCAGCAACCCCCTCTTACAAAACATCAATACAGCAAACATGACCGATGAGCAGCTCGACTCACTCATAGATGTGCTGGAAGAGCAGGATGCAGCAAAAGCGGCCGCGGAAAAAGCGAAGAAAAAGGCAGCACGGAAAGCAGCCCGCAGGCTTAGGCGCAGTAAACTGCCCGAACTTTCACCTTTTGAAGAAGCAATAGGCCACGTGCTCACTATGGTAAACCGTATCACCGTAAACTATTCAGAGACAGGCGGCACCATTTTGCCCGGCTATATGGATAGTACCCGGTTTATGGGCGTTAATAATTACTCCTTAGCGCCAGGCTATAATTTTGTGTATGGCTACCAGCCATCTGCAGCATGGCTGGCAACCCAGGCTGCGGCAGGCAGGCTTACCAGGGACTCACTGTTCAACGCCCAGTTCCAGCAGACGTTCTCCAAGAACCTGAATGCTGGAGCGTCATTGCAGCCAATAAAAGATCTAAGGATAGACCTCACGCTCACCGAAACCTTCAGCATGTCGAAGAGCGAGTTGTATGCCGATACTACCGGCAACCCCAATGGCTCACCAGCAGCGCCGGAATTTCATATTTTCAACCCATACCAATCCGGGTCATTCAACATATCCTATCTCTCGCTGCACAGCATGTTTACAGCTACCGGGGTTAGCAATATATACAACCAGTTCCTGGCCGATGGCCCTATTATTTCGCACCGCTTAGGCGCCAGCAACCCCTATACAAACGGCTTGCCGGACCCGGCGAACCCTAATTATTCCAAGGGATATGGTCCATATTCCCAGGATGTGCTTGTGCCCAGCTTTATAGCCGCATACACCGGGAAGAGCGCCAGTACCGTGCCCATGATAGACTATAATAACACGACCATACAAGATAACCCGTATAAATATTTTACCCCAACACCAAACTGGAAGATCACGTATAACGGCCTTAGTAAGATACCGTTCTTCACAAAGATATTTACAAACTTCGTAGTCAATAGCGGCTATACCGGCACCATGTCTATAAACGGGTTTAATTCAAACCTGTTGTTCAATGATCTCTATGGCTTAGGGTTCCCATCGTTCATTGATTCCAACTCGCATAACTATGTACCTTTCTTCCAGGTGCCTAATGTTACCTTGTCGCAGGCGTTCAATCCGCTGGTAGGGTTCGATGCATCGTTTAAAAACCACCTTACTGCAAAGTTCGAAGTGAGGGAATCCAAGATGACGAGCCTTAGCCTCATAGATTACCAGATAGCGGAGAATTCAAGCAAGGAATATGTAATAGGATTAGGTTACCGTAAAAAAGGCATCATACTCCCGTTCAAGATATTTGGTTACAAAAAACTAAAAAATGAGCTGATAACCAAACTCGACATCGGGTTGCGCAACGATATATCCACCAATACCTTCTTTGCCAATAACATCAGCGTTATATCACGGGGGCAACAGGTGCTGCGCATATCGCCGAGCCTGGATTATTCGGTCACGAAAGGACTGACATTGCACTTCTTCTTCGACCGACAGCAAACCATACCTTATGTGTCCAACTCGTACCCTACCACTACCACAAAGGCCGGGCTAACGCTGCGGTTCACGTTCGGAAATTAGTGTCGCCAGCCATAGGTATGTGCAATAGGTATCCCAAGAAGGCGGTACCGGGCAAACGTATTGAAATTTGCAAACCTGAAGGGTTGATATTATTAAAGAAAATGGATAAAATATGCCGATAAACCCCGTAGCGGGTGGCATTATTTGCCTATGCATGGTGAAATAATACCACCCGCTACGGGGTTCGACACAGATCGCAATACTGTTCTATAATAATATCAACCCTTCGGGTTTTCCATTGTCACGAATCCGTTGAATACCGGTATTTTGCTTTTGCTCCGGCGGTAGTATCTCAACGTGTGCTTTGCGCAAGCCTTTGCGTACTTTGCAGGAAATTAAAATAATAGTGAACAACCAGAAAATAGCTCATTTACTGTTCGGCGCGGGCTTTGTTGTGTGCCTGCTGTATATATGGCTGCCAGGCTACTTCATCACCGGCGATGGTCCATGCCATGTGTATAACGCACAAGTGTTGCATGACCTCTGGTGCAATAAGAACACAGCTTTTTATAGCCGGTTTTATACAGTTGTTTACCAGCCCAATCCTAACTGGCTATCAACAGTTGCTATAGCGCTTTTGCTGCTTATTGTAAACGGTATAATAGCTGAGAAGATATTCCTGACCGTCTATGTTGTAGTGTACGTTGGTGGCTTTTACTTGCTGCTCAGTAAGATCAGTAAAGCTGGTCCTTATTTCCTTCTGGCCATCTTCATCTTCGTATTCCCGCAAACATTGTCGAAGGGATTTTATAACTTCTCATTTAGTATCGCTTTTTACTTTTGGGTTGTATGGGCATGGTTAGGCTTCTTAGATAAAAAAAATATTGGGACGGCACTTTTATTCCTGCTATTTACCTCGTTCATCTTTTTCACCCATCTTTTGGCATTCATTTTTGCAGCGGTCACTTGCGCGGCCCTGCTGCTCTCATATGCTATCGCAAGGGAATCTATGAACGAACGGAAACTAAATTGGCTCTTTAAAAATGCTTTGATGCTCCTGCTGTTGCTAAGCCCGTTTATCGTGCTCATGAACTGGTTTACAAATAAAGAAGGGGGGATGCAATTGCAACCGGGTTTTCATCCCTACCGGCTCTTAGAACTCCTGCAATGCAAGTACCTGGTGAATGTGGTGCATACAGAGGACCTAATTGTTTTGATAGCAGGGGTTACAATTATGCTATTGTTCGGATTTTGCGCTTTAAGGTTTAAAGAAAAGTTGAGCATCAATAAATATGATGGGTTGCTACTTGGCCTGTTGTTTGTGCTGTTTGTTTATCTCGTTTTCCCGGAGTCTTTTTTGGGTAAGCTCATACTCATAAGTATGCGGGTGCAGGTATTTGTGCTCCTGCTTATAGTGTGCTCCGTTGCCTACCTCCCAGCGCCCGCGAAAGTAAAAACTGCTGGAGCGCTTGTTTTATTTGCTTGCTTCATTGGGGTAAGTATCGCCCGTATAAGTTGTTTGATAGCTGCCTCCCCGGCTGTTGCCGACTATGTGTCGGCGCAGGACCGCATAAAGCCATATGCGGTGGTGTTGCCGCTTGACTTTTCCCCAAATGGGATTGATGAACATGGGAAGATAATAGCAGACCGTAATTTCCTGTTTTACCATGCGTCGCAATACATGGGTACGAGTAAACCAATGATCATCCTGGACAACTATGAGGCCAACATGGGATACTTCCCGGTTTGCTGGACGGACAACACAAATCCGTATAAATACCTGAGCCGGGATGGAGGCCTTGAAGCCACACCGCCATCAGCAAGTATTGCCGGGTACAAGCAATCATCGGGCGTAACTGTTGATTACATATTGATGTGGTGCTATAACCCGTCATTTTTACAAAATGAGCATTTCCGGGAATTGTATGTGGAGGTAAATGCGGGGTATCATTTGGCATATACATCAGCATCCGGGAGAACGACTTTATTTGAGCGAAATGTTACACACGAACGTAGATAATTTGTAATTGAAATTGCACGTACTATTAATAGCCCCGGTCTTCAGACCGGGGAAAATTGGGGAACTTGCAGGCTTTAGCCGAAACTACTCTTGATGAAAAGTATATGTTATGTAATTTCGGCTAAAGCCAACTCATTTTCACCAGCCCCCCGGTCTGAAGACCGGGGCTATTAATGGGTAATTGGCAAAAAACGCAATTTGGCCTCACCCGCTATTTAAGGCATTCAGTATCGGGATTATCGTATATTTGTAGTTGCAAAATAATCAATACATGACCGTTCATTCATTCCAGCAACATTTTGATGACCTGATAGACAGGGAGATAACCATAGAGCCAAAAGACTGGATGCCCGATGACTACCGCAAAACGCTTGTCAGGCAAATATCGCAGCACGCGCATAGCGAAATTATTGGCATGTTGCCGGAGGGCAACTGGATATCGCGCGCACCAAGCCTACGCAGGAAAGCCGTGCTGCTGGCCAAAGTGCAGGATGAGGCAGGGCATGGCCTGTACCTGTACAGCGCTGCCGAAACACTGGGCGTGAGCCGCGACGAACTTTACAACCAGCTACATACCGGGAAAGCCAAGTATTCTTCTATATTTAACTATCCTACCCTCACCTGGGCCGATATGGGCGCTATAGGCTGGCTTGTGGACGGCGCTGCTATAATGAACCAGGTGCCACTGTGCCGCGCCTCTTATGGCCCTTACGCCCGCGCCATGGTGCGTGTGTGCAAGGAAGAGAGCTTTCACCAACGCCAGGGCTTCGAGATCATGCTCACGCTGTCTCATGGCGCCGAGATACAAAAGAAAATGGCACAAGATGCGTTCAACCGCTGGTGGTGGCCTTCGTTAATGATGTTTGGGCCGCCGGATGCAGAAAGCCCGCACACCGAGCAAAGCGTAAGATGGCGTATAAAACGCCTGACGAACGACGAACTAAGGCAGAAGTTTGTGGATGTGACCGTGGAGCAGGCTAAAGTATTGGGACTGGACGTGCCAGATAAAGACCTGAAATGGAACGAGGAACGCGGCCACTATGACTTTGGCGCTATTAACTGGGAAGAGTTCTGGAACGTGGTGAAAGGAAACGGCCCATGCAACAAGCAACGCCTGGAAACCCGCAAGAAGGCCTGGGAAGATGGCCAGTGGGTGCGCGATGCAGCTATGGCGTATGCCGGGAAACGGAAGGAACGGAAAATGAATGAAGTAAAAGCTGCTTAACCTTTATGGTAGATGCATTATTTTTAAATGAACGGGTAAAGAACGCTATTCTCATTGGGGAAAGTGATTTTCGTGAATTTAAGTCAGCATACGAAGGCCGCCCGGATAACAAAAAACCACGGCTTGTTAAAAAAATTTGTGAAGATATTGCGGAGGGGCTTGTTGCATTTGCCAATACGGACGGTGGCGAATTGATAATTGGTGTAGAAGATGATGGTACAATAACCGGGGTACCCCATGGCGATGATGATATAGAAGTAATACTCAATGCTGTAAAATCGCACATTCTTGATGGGCAGGTTCTGCCTTTGGTATATGCCGTGAAAGTTGCGTTGGAGCAAAAAACCATTTTATTTTTCCAGGTTAATAAAGGAACACATGAAGTCTATCAATTGACTGATGGACGGGTATTGCTTAGGAAAGACAAAGAAACGGTACCTGCTAATGTTAAACGATTGCAATTTAAGTGGCAGGAGGAATTATCCCGTGAATATGACAGGGAATATGTTGATGGGGCAAAAGTTAATGATTTGGATATTTCTCTTATTCAGAACTATGCTGAATCATTGGTAAAAGGAATGACAGTAGAGAAATATCTGCAGCAAATAGGGCTTGCCGAATATTCTGCCGGCGGGCTAAAAATAAGGCGGGCGGCGCTATTGCTTTTTGCTACAGACATTCAGAAATGGTGCCCAAACAGCAAAGTGCGTTTTTTAAAAATATCAGGTGTTACATTAGGTTCAGGCGATAAATACAATGTGATCAGCGATGTAATTGTACACGATAATATTTTCGAGCTACTCTATAAATCATGGGAAGGGCTTAAACCTTTTATTGCGCATAAAACAGTATTCGGAGCGGATTCAAAATTTGAACAACAATATATTTACCCCGAAGAAGCATGTAGGGAAGCCTTGGTAAATGCAATTGTGCATCGTGATTATATTAGCCACAATGGAGTGGAAGTGTATATTTATGACGACCGCATGGAGATAAAAAGCCCGGGAGCTTTACTATCAACCATAACGATCAATAATTTGCTGGAGTTAGCCAACTGGCATGAATCAAGGAACGCTAAAATTGCTTATGTTCTAAAAGTAAGCAATTATATGCGGGAGGTTGGTGAAGGTGTGAAACGAATTTTCACTTTAATGAATGAAAAGGAACTAAAGAAACCAAAATTATACTCAAATACAAATTCATTTATTGTTACATTTTTTAACAAATCTATTTCTTCTGAAAAATAACTGAATTTTATAAAATTATAGTACACGAAAAATGGAAAAACAATTAAACAAAAGCGAGTGGCCCTTATGGGAAGTGTTCATTCGCAGTAAGGCAGGGCTGGACCATAAACATGCCGGCAGCCTACATGCCGCCGATGAAAAAATGGCGATTGAAAATGCACGCGATGTTTACACCCGCCGCATGGAAGGTGTAAGTATATGGGTAGTGGAGAGCCGGTTCATTCATGCGTCTGACCCGGGAGAATCGGAGTCGCTTTACGACCCTGCCAGCGATAAAATATATCGCCACCCTACATTTTACAACCTGCCTGATGAAGTGAAGTACATGTAGTTTTTGCTGCCAACATTTATAATGCCAATTAACAAACAAATGAAGTTAGATTATACACTGCGCCTCGCTGACGAAGCGCTTATAACAGGCCAGCGCCTGGGCGAATGGTGCGGTCACGGGCCTATATTAGAGCAAGACATTGCACTCACCAATACCGGCCTAGACCATGTAGGCCGGGCGCGTAGCCTGTACCAATACGCCGCCGAGCAATTTAATAGCTTACCGGCGGCTGAAAAAGAGAAGGCGTTCACATCGGTTGCATTACAAAACATGGTCAGCGCCGGAAAAAGTGTTGACGAAGACGACCTTGCATACCTGCGCGATGGCTGGGACTTCAGAAATGCACTGCTGGTGGAGCAGCCTAATATAGACTGGGCTTTTACCATAGCCAAGTCCTTTTTTTATGATGCCTTCAATTATTTCTTCTTTGCTGAATTGGTGCACAGCACTGACGAAACGTTGGCTGCGATAGCAGAGAAATCACTAAAAGAGGTTACCTACCACCTGCGCTGGAGCAGTGAATGGGTGGTGCGCCTGGGCGATGGCACAGACGAAAGCCATGCAAAAATGCAGGACGCGGTAAATGAGTTGTGGCTATTTACCGGAGAGCTGTTTACTATGAACGAAACGGACCAGGCCATGTTGCAGCAAGGCATAGGCGTGGACCTGGCTAAAATAAAAGGGGCCTGGATGGAGCGTATTGCTTCTATTTTTGAAGAAGCCACGAT
>Ga0206969_1080_pt1 | contig 27355 bp, 29 predicted proteins | sample Alteio_BWOrgHeat_87_FD_153256 | JGI IMG/M metagenome (GOLD analysis project Ga0206969, IMG submission 153256) | Enriched cells from forest soil in Barre Woods Harvard Forest LTER site, Petersham, Massachusetts, United States -... | ecosystem: Environmental > Terrestrial > Soil > Temperate forest >... | reverse complement strand
TTTGGATAAGCTTAGGCAGGCCCAGGGCACAACCAGCCAAAAAAAAAGTAAGGAATATAGATATGATAAACGTCGCGTTATACGGCTTAACATAATGCATTACCCGCTTCAGCAGTTTCCAATCAAATGCTTTTCCGGTAACCCCCCCGCGTCCGCCAATTGGCGGAGGAGTTTTTGAAGTAGTATCTTTATTGTCGCTCACTATTCAAAGTTAGTTATTATAGGTCTAAAAACATCTGCTATTATTCCCCGTTCAGGAGGTTGGGGGATATTCCACCCTTGTTAAATACAACCCGCACGCCGGCACAGACGCCCCGGCATTGCTGCGGTTCTTGCTTTGTATAATATCGCGTAGAGCTTCGGGTTCAATTTCTTTATGGCCTACCATTAGCAGTGTACCCACTATGGCACGCACCATGTTACGTAAAAAGCGGTCGGCAGATATGTGGAAAACAATTCCATCATCAGTCTTTACCCATTCGGCCCTTGATATTTTACAATTATTGGTTTTTACCTGTGTGTTTGATTTGCTGAAACAGCTAAAGTCGGTATACGCCATCAGTATCTTCGTGGCTTTATTCATCAAGTCCAAGTCGGGCATATCGCGCAGCAGCCAGGAATACCCGTTTTTAAAGGGGTCTTTTTCAAAGTGAATATGGTATTCGTAGGAACGTAATATCGCATCAAATCTGGCATGTGCGTTTTTATCAACCGGTATTATACGTTTTACAGCAATATCATTAGGCAAAACAGAATTTATACTTCGCAGCAAAGTACCATGATCTATGAACCATGAACCATCAACCACATCAAAATGCGCGAAAAACTCTTTGGCATGTACCCCCGTATCCGTCCTCCCGCAACCTACCGTTTCTACCGGCTCACGTAAAACAGTTGATAATGCCTTATTCAGGACCTCCTGCACACTCACCGCGTTATGCTGCGATTGCCAGCCGTGATAGTTGGTGCCATTATAAACCAGTTCAATAAAATAGCGTTGTTTCAAGGATGTTGGAACGTTTAAAAGTTGTAATGTTGGGCACCGCAAGCAAGTATACAAATTACTTTATAACCTTTCAACTTTACAATATTTCAACAACAGCCAAAACACCTATATTTGCCCTATAATAATATTAAACGATATGTTACAACGCATACAAAGTATATACCTGTTGCTTGCCGGACTGGCACTTGCAGCGCTGTTTTTTTTTCCGTTAGTGCATAATGTATATGTTAACAGCAAACCCGTAACCATTATGATTACCGGCGTTTACGAGGATGTTAACGGGCAATTAACCCATACCCAATTTTTTACCGCGCTTACTGCTGCTACCGCCATTGCGGCATTATTGCCCCTGGGGGTTATTTTCGGTTATAAAAACCGAAAACAGCAAATTAACTTATGCTATGTTGTTATGCTGATAATTATTGGTTATAGCTACTGGACCTCGCAATCGGTAAAAGCCATTGTGGGCAACGCCGATCTGACGTTGAGCAATTTTGGCATTGGCATAGTCCTGATTTCGGTGAGTTTACTATTGATCGTGCTGGCACAAAAGGCTATACAGCGGGATGAGAAATTGGTGAAGTCGGCCGATAGGTTGAGGTAAAGTCTCACCTAAATCCTCTCCATCCCGATAGCTATCTGGAGAGAGGACTTTAAATTATCTTTATGAAAAACTGGTTAAAAGTACTTTTATTCTGCGTTACGTGCTTCACATTTGTAGGGTGCGACAGGGTAACCAAGCAATTGGCTAAAGAGAATTTACTATTCGGCGAACCAAAATCGTATTTTCATGATACTTTCCGTTTGGAACGTGTAGAGAACACCGGCGCCGCTTTAAGCGTTGGCGATGCGTTGCCCCAAAAAGTTAGCTTTTGGCTTTTAAGTATATTGCCTTTAACGGTGCTGCTGCTTTTATTTTTTTATGTAGTGCGCCAGTTAAATAATTTCAGCCTGCTCAAACTGCTGTCGTTCTCGTTAGTTATAGCGAGCGGGTTGGGTAACGTTATAGACCGTATTGTTTACGACCGTCATGTAACCGATTTTATGAATATGGGCATCCATAACATACGTACCGGTATTTTTAATGTGGCCGATGTTTGTATTACCGCGGGTATTATCGGGTTATTTATTGCTTATAGTGGTAAGCATAAAGGATTGTTGAGGCCGGATAATATATTGGATAGTAATTAGATCAAAGAGGATAATTTTTCCGGATTCTGCCTGGTATCAAAAATTGTAATTATTTTAATTGCCTCTTCGGATTCCTTAAAATATAAGATATTATGTTTCGTAAGGACGCATTTTTGTATCCGTTTTACTTTATTTTCGAATGCGAATCTTTGCGGATTTTTTTCTAACGATTCAAGTACATTTTGAAAACGCTCAATAAAATTATTGGCAGCGGATGCTCCCCATTTATAAGTTAGGTATTCAAGGATGCGGTCGTAATTGGCTATTGCAAGCGGTGTTAAAATAACTTCTTTAGCCATTTAGCCCATACTTTTCACGCAATTTTTGAGTAACCTCATCAAAAGGTGTACCTAAACCGGCATCCGCTTCTTCGAGGCCTTTCAAAATTTGTTGTTGTTGGTATTCGGGTAATAAATCCCAACCTTCAGTAACGTCATAAGTGCCATTAAAATAATTAGTGAGCAAACCATAAATCTCCCTCAACTGATTAAAATCAGCATGTTCTATTTTGTCAATTAATTCAACCTTTAATGTTGCTTCTTCCATATCGATTGTATTTATACTCAAATATAACAATTTTCTCTTTTATTAATCTACCAATTTTTATTCCAAACCCAATATTTGAAATCCCAAAAATAAACCTTACCTTTGCGCCCGATTTGGCGATGTTGCCAAGTTCGTTATTTAAATTCATGAACCCATTTATTGAACTGGGAATCCGTCATGATATTGTTAATGCCATCTCTGAGTTAGGGTTCGAAAACCCTACACCAATCCAGGAACAGTCAATTCCGGTATTGTTAACAGGCAGCAACGATTTTGTCGGATTAGCCCAAACCGGGACCGGTAAAACTGCTGCCTTTGGCCTGCCATTATTAGAACTGTTGGATTTCGAAGAAAATCATCCACAGGCGCTTATTTTATGCCCCACGCGTGAACTCTGTTTACAGATCACAAACGACATTAAAAATTACTCCAAAAAAATGGGCAACGTTAACGTTGTCGCCGTTTATGGAGGAGCCAGTATTTCTGACCAATTGCGCCAGATAAGGCGTGGTGTACAAATTGTTGTAGCCACCCCCGGCCGTATGCTTGATATTATCAACCGTAAGGCGATCGATTTTTCGAAGGTGAAATTTGTAGTATTGGATGAAGCTGATGAAATGCTCAACATGGGTTTTCAGGAAGATATTGACAGTATCCTGTCTACCACACCCGAAGAAAAGAAAACCTGGTTGTTTTCTGCAACTATGCCTGCCGAAGTACGCCGCATAGCTAAAAAGTACATGAACGAGCCGTTTGAGCTTACCATGGGCACTAAAAATACCGGCAATATTAACATTGAGCACGAATACTATATTGTACGTGCCCGTGATAAATATGCTGCTTTTAAACGCATTGTTGATTTTAACCCTGATATTTTTGGTATTGTATTTTGCCGTACCAAAATTGAAACACAGGATATTGCCGAAGCCTTAATTAAAGATGGCTATAATGCCGATTCGCTGCACGGCGATTTATCGCAACAACAACGCGATAAGGTAATGAAACGTTACCGCGAGCGCAGCCTGCAATTATTAATTGCTACTGATGTTGCCGCGCGTGGTATTGATGTTAATGATGTTACACACGTTATTAACTACTCGTTGCCTGATGAACTGGAGAATTATACCCACCGCAGCGGACGTACAGCCCGTGCCGGTAAAACAGGGGTATCTATCTCTATCATCAACGCTAAAGAATTAGGTAAGATACGCCAGATTGAACGCGGCCTGGGCAAAAAATTTGTTAAGGCCGAAATTCCTACCGGTTTTGATGTTTGCGAAAAACAATTATTCTCTATTGTTCATAAAATACATGATGTAGAGGTTAACGAAACGCAAATTGAACAATATCTTCCGCGTATAATGGAGGAGTTTAAGGAGCTCACAAAAGAAGATTTCATTAAACGTTTCGCATCTATTGAGTTTAACCGCTTTTTAGAATATTATAAAAATGCCCCCGATCTGAACGCGCCGGTTGAAGAAGGCCGCTTTGATCGTGATCGCGGGGAACGTGGTGAGCGTGGCGAACGCCCAGGCCGTAGCGGTGATTTTGGTGGAAAATCAGAATACACCCGTTTATTTATAAACTTAGGTTCTGTTGACGAATTTAACCGCGGCGACTTGCTGGGTTACATCTGCAACAATGCTAAAATAAGTGGCCGTACCGTTGGTAAAATTGATGTTAAAGGAGTTTATTCGTTCTTCGAAGTTCCACATGCAGATACCGAAAAAGTAATGGAAAGCTTTAAAGGCATTGAATTTAAAGGCCGTGAAGTGAGGATAGAAGTATCCGGCGAAGGCACGAGCCATAGCCGTAGCGATGGTGGCGAAAGACGTGAAGGCGGATACAATCGTAGTGGCGGTGGTGAAAGACGCGAAGGTGGTTATAACCGCAGCGGTGGCGGCGAAAGGCGTGAAGGCGGACATAGGGGCAGCCCTAACCCTAACAGCGCCGGTGGTTTCCGTGATTTTTCGGGCAAACGCCGGGAAGATCGTCCTGAACGCCGCAGGAGGTTTTAGTTAAAAGATTGGAGATTAAAGATTGAAGATTAGGGATTGCAAGATTCACTAATCTTCAATCTTCATCCTTTAATCTTAAAAAATAAATGTTGAGTTAGTTTTAGTTAACAAAGCCTCTCCGATTTATCGGAGGGGTTTTTGTTTTTTTACAGAACCAATAACTTAATAACCCAATAACCAATAACTACCTCGTAAACTCAATCGGGTTCGAATTAGGGTCAAGCAAGGTAAGTTTACCTGGTTCAAGTTTTTGAATTACAAACTTGGTAAAGGGCCGATCGCCTTGATAGGAGATATAAATAGTATCGTTTTTTATGAAATAATGCTCAGGAATCCGGGCATCAATATCCATTGCAAACCCTTTATCGGTGATCTTGAGTTTGGTATTGCCGTCTTTTGATATCCAATATCCCTGCAGCTTGTTTTTTTGGGCATTGGTGCATGACATCTCCAATAACAGGAATGCAATAACTAAATGTACGGCTACTAAGGCGTAAGTTTTCATAGGTAATGTTAAAAGCGCCGTGATACGCGCTTTTAACATTATGACTGCATTTTATCTGGAAGGTTTATCCCGTAATTGATATTTTTTTAAATAATTGCGGTGACCGCGTTTATCCACATAAAAATTACGATTGTGTTTATCAATGTAAACATTTTCGCCATGCGGGCCCCATTTATTGTCATAGCGTTTGTCACTTACACCGGCAGCGCCTTTGGCAGCCAGTTCTGCTGTTTTATGGCCAACGGAGGTGGCAGCTGTAGCTGTTGCATGGCCCACATCTTTAGCGGCGCTGCCCACTTTATGGGTCACCGGTTCATGTGTTTCCTGGGCGCTGCATTGAACAGCGGCAAATAGCCCCGCCGACAGCAAACCCACTTTTAATAAATTTTTCATAATTCCTTAAGTTATTTAGTTTAAGGATACTAACACAATTTCTCTGCCAATTGTTTCATCTCAATAGCAGGCGAGCTTTTTTGGTATAAAATAGCGTAAACCGCCTCACAGATGGGCATATTCACCTGGTATTGCTTATTCACTTCGTGCAGGCAATTTACAGCGTAATAGCCCTCGGCTATCATGTTCATTTCCAGCTGGGCCGAGGTAACGGTATAGCCCTTGCCTATCATATTGCCAAAGGTGCGGTTACGGCTAAACTGCGAATAGGCGGTAACCAATAAGTCGCCCAGGTAGGCCGATTCTTTAATATCGCGGGTTATAGGGTGTACCGCGTCAACAAAACGCATCAGCTCGCGTATGGCATTTGATATAAGCACTGATTGAAAATTATCGCCATACCCTACCGCGTGGCAAATGCCGCTGGCAATGGCATATATGTTTTTTAATACAGCGGCATATTCGGTGCCGTATATATCATCAGATACAATAGTTTTTATATACCGGGTGCTTATCATCCCCGCGAACTCGGTGGCAAGGGCAGGATCAGCCGACGCGATGGTGAGGTAGGATAGTTTTTCCAGCGCCACTTCCTCAGCGTGGCAAGGGCCGCTTATAACTGCGAAATCAGCAAACGGCATATTATACCGCTTATGCAAAAACTCGCCGATGATGAGGTTCTCATCAGGCACGATCCCTTTTATGGCCGATACGATCTTTTTCCCGGCAAGATCTTCGGCAGTAATATTAACCAGGGCTTCTTTTAAAAACGCGGCGGGTACATTCAACAATACAATATCTGCCGATTCTATTAAGGCTTTAAGGTTTGAGGAGATATTTGGCGCGGGCACCTTTATTTCAACCGAACTCAGGTAATTGGGGTTATGGCCAAATTTATGCACATAGTCAACCACTTGCGGGTTACGCATCCACCAAAAAATTTCCTTTTCGGCGGTATTATCGGTAAGCATTTTTATATTGGCCGTAGCCCAACTGCCGCCGCCAACAACTAATATCCTGTTATTTTTATCTTGCATTAAAACTGTCGCGCCAGGTTTAAAATTGACGGAGCAAAGTTAATGAAAATGTGCAGATGTGTTGTAATGTGCGGATATGCAAATATGCGGATGTGCAAATGTTCATTATCACTCCTCCGCCTTTTGGCGGAGGCCGGGGGGCAACCCCCCAATCATATCCTCTGGCCTCACCCATTGATCAAACTGCTCGTTGGTTAACAGGCCCAGCGCCAGCGCGGCTTCGCGAAGCGACAGGTTATCTTTTAGGGCTTTTTTTGCAATTTTAGCAGCGTTTTCATAACCAATATGCGGGTTAAGCGCGGTAACCAGCATCAGGGAGTTTTCGAGGTGCTTTTTAATACCTTCATAGTTGGGTTCAATGCCTATGGCGCAATGGTCGTTAAATGATACGCAGGCATCGCCAATTAACCTTGCCGACTGCAAAAAGTTGGCTGCCATTACGGGTTTAAATACGTTCAATTCATAATGGCCGTTGGAACCACCGATGGATATGGTTACATCATTGCCCATTACCTGCGCAGCTACCATAGTTACCGCTTCGTTTTGGGTGGGGTTAACCTTACCCGGCATAATAGACGATCCGGGTTCATTATCGGGTATATGTATCTCGCCGATACCCGAGCGCGGGCCCGAAGCCATCATACGGATATCATTAGCGATCTTCATCAGCGATACGGCAATTTGCTTCAGCGCGCCGTGGCTTTCCACCAGTGCATCATGAGCGGCCAAAGCCTCAAATTTATTATCGGCCGTGCGGAAAGGCAGGCCGGTAAATTGGGCAATGTAACCGGCAACCTTAACGTCATAACCTTTGGGTGTATTAATGCCGGTACCAACCGCGGTGCCGCCCAAAGCCAGTTCTGATAAGTGGTCTAAAGTGTTGCGCAATGCTTTTAAGCCATGATTTAGCTGCGATACATAGCCCGAAAACTCCTGCCCCAGGGTAAGCGGGGTGGCATCCATCAGGTGGGTGCGGCCAATTTTTACAATGCTTTTAAACGCTTCGGTTTTGGCCTGCAGTGTATCGCGCAGTTTTTCAATGCCGGGTATGGTAACCTCCATCACCATTTTATAGGCGGCAATATGCATGGCGGTAGGGTAAGTATCGTTTGACGATTGCGATTTGTTCACATCATCATTAGCATGTATAATGGTTTTTCCTTCGCCCAGTTTATGGCCGGCCATAACATGCGCCCGGTTGGCTATTACCTCGTTTACGTTCATGTTTGATTGCGTGCCCGAGCCGGTTTGCCATATCACCAGCGGAAATTCGCCGACTAATTTACCGGCTAATATCTCGTCGCAAACGGCGGCTATCTGGTCGCGTTTTTCGGCAGATAAAACACCCAGGTCGGTATTGGTATAGGCGGCAGCTTTTTTAAGGTAAGCAAACGCGGCAATGATCTCTTTGGGCATAGATGCCTCGGGCCCAATTTTAAAATTATTGCGCGAGCGCTCGGTTTGCGCGCCCCAGTATTTATCGGCAGGTACCTGTACCTCGCCCATGGTATCGTGTTCGGTTCTGAAACTCATGGTTTTAATTTGGTGCAAAGTTATGCTTTTGAGGGAAAAGGTGAAAGGTAAAAGGTAAAAGGTTTGTGGCGGACAGTACGTGCGGTCTAAATACTAATCGCCACTGGCCATTTACTGTTTGATGCTTGCGGGCCTATAGTTTTGAACGCAGATTTGATTAAATTTAAAAACACATGAAAAAACAATTTTTTTTAACCCTTATATTGATCATATCTGGCTTGCATTTGCTTAAGGCACAAGCCCGGATAGATACAGTAAGCAGTATACTAAGCAATAATGATTTGCGGCATAGCATGATGGCCGATAAAAATGATAGATGGATCCCCTTATTTTTGAATGGATTTCATCTTTGGATGAAAAGCCACTCTGCTATTGGGAACAAAGACCGAAAACATATAGCCAATATCAGTTATTATGGTAAAGGGACTTTAGTTCAATTAAATTCACAGAAACAAATAGAGTTAGCCGTAACCGATATCACTCCGCAAAACGCCAACAAATATCTTTACCATGTGGTGGTTAACGATAGCGTTGAGATTGTACATTGGACAAAGCCAACCGTGTTCCGGTCCAACAAATTTACAAAATACGCCTACCTGGACGCGTTTGACAGTGACAAAAAGATCATCAAACTGGAAATATATGCCATTGACAACTATAAAGACAAAGCCGTTGTTATTTTTAACGGCGGATATATGCCTGTGCCTAAAATACATTTCGTTGTGTTAAACTATAATAATAAATACCTTTTTCAACCTGATAAGCAAGAATATATCCCTGATAGCAAGCAGAAGTTTTTTGACTATAATGACTGGCACAGTAAACCTATCAGTTTCGTCTGGTCTGACCAGATCAATCACATTGCCATTCAGATGAATAATGTTATCCAGAGTGATATTTATCATGTTTATTTAAAACGCACGGTTGATCATAAAACCGATACTGTAATGGTAGGAAATAATTGGCACCAAAGCTATTATTCCCCCGATCCCGAATCTCAAATTAACTCATCGTACTTTAATAGGCCGGGAGACTATGAGATAATAGTTAAGCCCGAAATGCCTGAGAATTTTGAATTGAAAGATAAAGGTATTGTCCAACGAATACCATTCACCGTTTTACCGGGGCCTATCGTCCTCTCCCTCAAAACAGTCGAACTTATTATCCTTATCATCCTTACCACAGGCGGTTTTATATTTGTAATGTATCGTGACCGCCAAAAGCAAAAACTGGCTAAAGAGGCCCAAAATAAGCAAATAGCCACCCTGCAATTACAAGGGGTACGCGCACAACTAAACCCCCATTTTATTTTTAACGCGCTGGCAGGGGTTCAAAATCTGATGAATAAGAACGAAGTTGAAAATGCCAATAAATACCTTGCCCGGTTTGCCCGGCTTACCCGCAACATTCTGGATGATGGCCAAAAAGAACTGACCACCATTGAGCATGAAGCAGCCATGCTGACCGATTACCTGCAAATGGAGCAAATGCGTTTTGGTTTTCAGTTCAGTATTGATATTGATGAAGGAAAAATTGATCAGCAGATTGAAATACCTGCTATGCTGTTACAACCATTTGTTGAAAATGCTATTAAACACGGTGTTTCCTCCTTAAAAAATGAAGGGATGGTAATAGTTAGCATTAAAGAAAAAGATACCGATATAATACTTTCTGTAAAAGATAACGGCAAAAGTTTTAGTACAAAGCAACCGGGTGGCATGGGTATTAAGCTTTGCGAAGAAAGAATAAAACTGTTGAACAGCATCTATAAAAATACAAGTATCTTGCTACATATAAATTCGGATAGCAAAGGCACATTGATAACCATAGAACTGAAAAACTGGCTGTAATATGAAGGCGCTTATAGTTGATGACGAACTATCGAACCAGGAAAACCTGCAGCAATTGCTGAAAAGCTATGCGGATGATGTGCAGGTATGCGCTGTAGCAGGCACCATTGAAGAAGCCGCCACCGCCATTAAACTGCACCGGCCCGAATTGCTGTTCCTGGATATCCAGTTGCATGACCGGTCGGGGTTTGATTTGCTGAAGCAACTGGATGAAATAAATTTCGAGATCATTTTTGTCACAGCCTATGATCAATATGGCATACAGGCCGTAAAATTTGCCGCATTGGATTATTTATTAAAACCCATTGATATTGATGAACTGGCTGCAGCGGTTAACAAGGCGCGAAAAGCCGTTCAGCAAAAGAAAAAGAACGAACGGCTGGGTCACCTGCTGGAATATTTAAAGGAGGAGAACCAAACCAGTCCGCGCATAGCGCTGCCCCTGTTTGGCGAAACCCGTTATGTAAGCATTAATGATATTGTGCGCTGCGAGGCGGATAATACCTATACCCGATTTTTCCTCACTAATGGCGAACAGGTGCTGGTATCAAAAACATTAAAGGAATATGCCGATATGCTGGCCGGTTACAGTTTTTTACGCACCCATCAATCGCACCTTGTAAATGTGGATTATGTTAAAAGCTGGCTGCGTGAAGATGGCGGCAGCCTGCAGTTAAAAGACAATACCAAAATACCTGTATCAAAAATAAACAGGCAAAAAGTAAAGGATATATTGGCGGTACAGTTTAAATTGTAATGAAGGGTGGGTTGTGTCTAAGAAATAAATTGTTATGTAAGTATATTTGTGTATCTTTATTAAAATTTATGTGTATGAGAACAAATATTGATATTGACGACGATTTGCTTGCCAAAGCTCAAAAGTTAAGTAACATTAAAACCAAAAAAGCTTTGGTCGAGAAAGCTTTGCAACTATTGGTAAGTCTTGAAAATCAAAAAAATCTAATAAATCTATGGGGGAAGGTTGAGATTGATGACAAGGCATACCTGTAATGGAAATTTTTTTGGTTGATACTTCTGTATGGATCAATGCTTTTAAAGGTATTGAAACCAGAGCAAGTGTTTTTTTAAGAGATAATAACGACGCCATTTTAACTGCTACATGCCCTACAATAGTACAAGAAGTTTTGCAGGGAGTAGTATCAGACAAAGAATACAATAATATTAGCCGCTATTTAAACAAGATTTTAAAACTTGTAGCTAATGAATATGATTATGCACATGAAGCAGCACAATTATATAGAGAACTCAGAAAAAAGGGTATAACTATAAGTAAACCGAACGATTGCTTGATAGCTATTTACGCTATAAAAAATGATATTAGCCTACTACATGACGATAAAGATTTTACCAACATTGCTGCATTTAGCGACTTGAAAACTGTGCAAATATGATTTCAAGCAAAATTATCCGGGATTATAATGAAAATGGATCGGTTGCTGTTAAAATAGAAGTTGTGGCTGCTAATTATATCGGGGGATATACCATTAAAATTACTTTCAATGATGGTGTTGAAAAATCAGTGGATTTCAAACCATTCCTGGTTAAATCATTACATCCTTCTATCTCAAAATATTTAAATGAAGTTCTGTTTAGCTAATTTACGATCAACAACGGCAATTTAAACTGGAACGATTATGACCTGATATTTCCAATTCATGATCTGTATGAAGGAAAGATTAAATAACTACTTCTTCTCCCTAAAATATTTATACACCTTCACCGCCGACATCAGCGCCAGCGAAAAAGCTATAATACCCACTACGCCGAATATCCAGCTCAGCGAGTTTTTTAGTACGGCTAAAAATACAATAGCGAACAAAAGCAGGGTGGCCAGTTCGTTCCAAAGGCGCAATTGGGTTGAGGTCCATTTGTAAATGCCTTTGCGCATCTGGTTCATTTTGTTCTGGCAAATAAAATGGTAAACTATTAAACCAATTACAAAGGTCAGCTTAATATGCATCCATCCCATTTGCAGCCAGGCCGGGGCAATACATAGCATGGTTATTCCGGCGGCTACCACCAGGTACATGGATGGCGTAGCGATGATCCACCATAATTTGCTTTCCATAATTTCAAATTGTTTTGAAAGTATGGTGCGCTCGGGCTCGGGCTTGTCCTGCGCTTCGGTATGGTAAATAAACAGGCGCACCATATAAAACAGCCCCGCCATCCAGCAGACTACAAATATGATGTGTATGGCTAATATGTATTGATAAAGCATATTTCCCGGTTTAACGGTGGGTGTCATGCTGAGGCTCTCGAAGCATGTGGGCAAGGCCTTTACGCTCACCCTTCGACGGGCTCAGGGTGACACCCTTTTTCTTTAGTACTTAAAGTCTTTTATCACATCCACCGCGTACTTCACATTCTCAAACGGTATATCGGGCATAATGCCGTGGCCTAAGTTAAATATAAATCCGTTTTCGTCCTTCATACGGTCAAACAGGCGGTAAATACGGTCCTTAATTACTTTTTTATCAGCATACAAAATATGCGGGTCCAAATTCCCTTGCACGGCAATACCTTGCGGTAAACGTTTTTTAATATCCAGCAGATCCACGTTCCAGTCGATGGATATTACATCGGGTTTAGCCTCTGCCATTAACGGCGCGAAAACCGAGCTTCCTTTGCAGAAAGATATTACAGGGATATCTTTCCTGTTCAGCTTGCCGATGATCTCAGCAATATAACGGTGCGAAAATTCCTTATAATCATCCCATGCTAAAGCCTGCGCCCAACTATCAAATATCTGCACGGCGTTAACGCCGGCGGCGATTTGCAGGTTTAGGTAATCAGTGGTAACCGATGCTATTTTTGATAATAGCCGGTGTGCCATTTCGGGCTCATTATGCAGCATCAATTTAGTGAGCTTAAAATCTTTCGACGAGCCGCCCTCCACCAAATAGCTCATTACCGTAAAAGGCGCACCTGCAAAACCAATGAGCGGGATGCTGCCCCTTAACCTTTGCTGAATAACCTTTATGGCGTCAGCCACATATTGCAGTTTATGTACAACGTTAATGTCTAAATTATCAATAGCCACCTGTGTACGCACCGGGTTGGCAAACTTAGGGCCAATATTTTGCGTAAAGCTAAGGTCGCCGCCCATAGCTTCGCCGGTAACCAGTATATCCGAAAATAAAATAGCGGCGTCAATACCCAGCAGGTCAACCGGCAGCATGGTAACATCGGCAGCCAATTCGGGAGTTTTGCACATCTCCAGGAAAGAATATTTGTTTTTTATCTCCCAATATTCGGGCATGAACCGGCCGGCCTGGCGCATCATCCAAACGGGCGGACGTTCAGTTTTTTCGGAAAATGCGGCTTTTATTAATAGTGAATCTCTCATATGTTTTTTTAGAAGCAAGAGACAAGAATCAAGAGTCAAGATGGATAGTTTATTATCTTAATTCTTGACTCTTAATTCTTGATTCTCCTATTTTTTATCCAGCTCCTGGTGAAGGCGTTTTATTACTTCCTTCATTTTGGCTGTTATTTTTTCGTCGTGCTTATCGGCCAGGGCCAGGTATGCTTTGGCCTTATCATAATTGCCATGCCTTATGCTGATGTTGGCCACATGCACCAGCGCCGCAACATGGTCGTTTGCCGAGCGTAAGGGGTATTGTGCCGCAATTTCATAATGCTTTCCGGCTTCATCAAAATCCTGCTTTTGCAGGCATATACCGCCAAATATAAACTCGTAAAACCCGCGCCGCTTTTTACTTAACCAGTTGGGGTTACTTACCTCGCGCAACAACCTTTCGGCTTTATCATAATCTTTATGATGAAAAGCCTTCGCGGCCAGTATTATAGTGCCCTCTTTAAAATAGCCCCATATCAACAAGCCAATAAACATTACAATTACACCCGCTATCTCGAAAACACGCAGATGAACAGCCACCGCCAGCATAATAACAAAAGCGCCGGCAACTAATATACGTGCCCTGTTAGTAAACATTAATTAATGCTGATCGGTAAATTTATAGCCAACACCACGTATGGAATGAAAATAAACCGGGTTTTTAGGGTCGGGTTCAAAATACTTACGGAAGGTGAGGATAAAATTATCAATGGTACGGGTTGACGGGTACACATCATAGTTCCATACGGTTTCCAGTATTTGCTCACGAGATACGGCATCATTCCGGCGTTCGATCAGCAGCTTCAACAGCATCGTTTCCTTTTTGGTAAGCGGGGTTACCGAGCCATCGCCATTAACCAGTTCGAACGAATTGAAGTGAATAGTTTTATCACCAATTTTATAGCTGTTAAACTCTTTCAGTTCATCGCCTTTAAGGCTGCGTTTTACCAGGTTGTTAACCCGTAATATCAACTCTTCCAGGTTAAAAGGTTTGGTCAGGTAATCGTCAGCGCCTTTTTTCAGGCCCGCTATTTTATCTTCGTTGGTATTTTTAGCGGTAAGGAACATGATGGGCACTTCCGAGTTCTCTAACCGGATGGTTTCAGCCACTACAAAACCGTCAATTTCGGGCATCATCACATCCAATATAACTAGATTAAAACGCTCTTCCTTAAATATTTGCAGGGCCTTTTTACCGTTATTGGCGGTTGATACCTTGTAACCTTCCATCTCGAGGTTAAGCTTGATCGCTTCTAAAAGATGTTCTTCATCTTCGGCTAGTAAAATTCTTTTTCTGCTTGGCATATCCATTTAATTTAGGCTCTAATTCGTGTTTCTAAAATACAACCTCAAATATACTTCCTGCAGGGCGGTTGTCTTTAACCCTGATGCTTGCCTCATGCTTATCCAATACTTGTTTTACAATGTATAGGCCCAGGCCGGTACCTTTTGTATTACGCGTATCTTCACTGCCAACCCGATAAAACTTGTCGAAAATACGGCTTTTTTCTTCATCGGCTATGCCAATCCCATGATCAGCAACCTGTAAATATACTTTACCGGTTTTTGAGAACAGTTTAACATTAACCGCCTCGCAGGGTTTAGAATATTTTACCGCGTTCTCGATGAGGTTGGTTACCACTGATGTTAGGGCGAATTTATCGCCGGTTATTTCTATTTTGGGCTCAATTTCGGCATTGATGATCTGCTGGTTGCCATCGCATTTGGTTAGCTGCAGGCGGTTCACAATGCTATCAACCAATACCGATAAATTAAAATTAGCCTTGGGGAAAGTGTACGAGCTATTATCAATTTTTGATGCCAGCAACATATTTTCTACCATATCGTCCAAACGTTCAATATCAAGTAATGATTTATCAATAAAATCTAATATCTGGGCTTTGGTAAGGTCTCTTTTCTGAATAGTTTGCAGCAATAATTTGATAGATGCCAGGGGCGATTTCAACTCATGCGTAACCGATAACAGGAAATTCCTTTTTTGATCCTGCAACCTATGTTCACGGTTTACCGATTTATGTAAGCTTATAGCTCCAAAAGCAAATACAATAGCAAAGGTCAAGCCTTCGCTTAAAACCATCCCGAGGCGTGCCGGCTGTAATATATACAACCTGTACCCCCACCATGTCAATAATGAAATGGCATAAATGATGAGCGCATAGAAAATTACTAACGGGCGTTTCATAGCTTATTTTTTAAATACCAGATCAAGACTATCAAATATAGCTCTTTTTGCTTTTTCCAGATCAACTTTAGTATGTGCCGATGATATGAACCCAACCTCATAACCCGACGGGCCCAAATACACGCCGCGGTTTATCAGTTCGCGGTGCATTATTTTAAATTTCTCCATACTTTCCGGGTCTATTTCTTCGGCTTTTGTAATGGCTTCCTGGTCGGTAAACGCGAACCAGAATATAGAGCCAATACTGAATACTTTAAACTTATAACTGCGCGCTGTGGCGAAACGTTGTATAGCTTCGGTAAATTCTTCTGTTTTGTTATTCAGGTCGCGGTAAAAACCCATGCGCAATAATTCGCTTAACTGCGCTATGCCCGCGGCCATAGCTACCGGGTTACCTGATAGGGTACCCGCTTGGTAAACCGGGCCGTCGGGCGATATATGTCCCATAATTTCGGCAGAGGCGCCATACATGCCAACGGGCAAACCGCCGCCAATTATTTTACCATAAGTAATAATGTCGGGCTTAATTTGGTAATGCCCGGCAGCTCCTTCAAACCCTACACGGAAACCTGATATTACTTCGTCAAATATTAACAGCGTACCATTACTTGTGCAGATGTCGCGGAGAGCTTGTAAAAATTCTTTGGTTTGCAGCAGCAAGCCATTATTTGCAGGTATAGGCTCTATAATTACGGCGGCTACCTGGTCTTTAAATTCATTAAATGCTTTTTGCAGCGCCTGGGTATCATTGAGCGAAATAACAATGGTCTCGTCCGCGAACGCTTTGGGCACACCTGCCGATGAGGTTTCGCCGAAGGTTACTAATCCTGAACCCGCCTTTACCAATAACGAATCGGAATGGCCGTGATAGCAACCTTCAAACTTTATTATTTTATCGCGCCCGGTATAGCCGCGCGCCAGCCTGATGGCCGACATTACCGCCTCGGTACCCGAGCTCACAAAACGCAGTTTTTCAATAAACTTATTGTTTTTAAGTATCAGTTCGGCCAGTTCATTTTCCAACGCGGTTGGCGCACCGAACGACATGCCGTTTTGCATCACCTCCATCACCTTTTCACGAACTTTCGGGTGATTATGGCCCAAAATTAGCGGGCCCCATGAGCAGCAAAAATCAATAAACTCGTTATCATCAGCGTCCCATATACGGCAGCCATCGCCCTTTTTGATGAATAGCGGCGTACCATGTACCGATTTAAACGCCCTTACCGGCGAGTTTACCCCGCCAGGGAAATAGGTTTTAGCCTTTTCATACAACGCAGCCGATCGCTCCCTGCTGATATCCGGTTTACCGGTAGTATTCAGTGGTAGATCATCCTCACCCGTAAACATTTTTTTAATACTATCTAACATTTAACCCCCCAGCCCCCTAAAGGGGGGGCTTTTGAAATATTTTTTTAAAACTTATTCTCTACTATGTAAACCACCACTATTATTCCCCCTTCAGGGGGTTAGGGGGTTAACCATTTATTCTCCAGCACCTCTTTAGCATGATACGTTAATATCGCGCTGGCCCCTGCACGGCGTATGCCGGTAAGCACTTCGGTAACTGAGCGCTGTTCGTTTAGCCAGCCTTTTTGTACAGCGGCTTTGAGCATGGCATATTCACCGCTTACATTGTATGCCGCAACAGGCAATTCTGTATTATCTTTTATTAATTTAATCACATCCAGGTAAGCCAGGGCGGGTTTCACCATTAAAAAATCCGCGCCTTCGGCTTCGTCCAGGCGGGCCTCAATTAATGCTTCCCGCTGGTTGGCCGGGTTCATCTGGTAAGTTTTTTTATCACCAAACTTTGGGGCTGAATTTAACGCATCCCTGAACGGGCCATAAAAAGCACTTGCATATTTAGCCGAGTACGACATGATAGAAACATTTATAAACCCGTTGTCGTCCAACACCTTCCTGATGTACCCTACGCGGCCATCCATCATATCGCTCGGTGCAATAATGTCTGCCCCGCACCGCGCGTGGGCCAGCGCCATTTTACCCAGGATGGCTAAAGTTTCGTCGTTTAAAATTTCGCCGTTCTCCACAATGCCATCATGGCCGTCACTGCTGTAGGGGTCCATCGCTACGTCAGTAACAACAATTGCTTCGGGGAAGTTGTTTTTTACTTCGTGTATGGCGCGCAGGTACAGGCTTTCTTCCCGGTAACTTTCGGTGGCGTATTTATCTTTAAGTTCTTCGCTGATGTTAGGAAACAGGTCGAACGAGTTTAGCCCCAGTTTCAGACAACTTTCTATTTCACGCAGCAAATTGTCTATCGAATACCGGTAAATACCCGGCATAGACGTCACCTCGGTTTTTTGATTATTGCCATCCACAATAAACAACGGGAATATCAGGTTAGCCGCGCTAACGTGCGTTTCCTGCACCATTTGGCGAATAACTTCAGTTTTTCGGTTTCTTCTTGGTCGTTGCAACATAGTTCATAGTTAATGGTTCATGGTTCATGGTGGCGTTCAATACTATGAACTATCAACCATGAGCTATGAACTTCCTTCAAATTCCAAACACTGCCTCTGCCAGTCCCACTTCATCGGGCGAGAAAGGCAACGTATAGTTTACCCCCATTTCTTCCAGTTTTTTCCCGGTTGATTTGCCTATGGCTATCACTTTTTGATCGGGGTCTAACAAATTACAGGCAAAATAAGCTTCTACGTTTGAAGGGCTGGTAAATACCATTACTTCGGCGCTTGATTGTTCTACATCTTCTTCCATCACCGTTTCATATACCGGCAGGTCAATAACTTTGGTATTGGCCGACAGGTGTTTTTGTATACTCTTCAGCGAATCTTCCGCGCCGGGGAATAATACGGTAGTGCCGTTAGCTAATTTGGCAAATTCTTCGGCTACTTCGGCCGAATCAATACCCACGCCGGTATAAGCAGAAAAATATCCTTTTTTTGCGCAGCATTTCTTCCGAGCCCGCTCCCATTACGCCAAACTTTACAGCTTCGGGTAATAAGGGCTCTAAACGGAAAAAATATTCCACCGCGTTTTTGCTGGAGAAAAATATCCAGTCAACATCCTTTAATATAAAAGAATCCAGCTTGGTAATAACCGGAACAGTACGGATGAGCGAGCGCCCGTCTATCACTATATCATGTCTTTCCAACGCTTTTTTGAAATAACTTTGTTCAGTTACCTCGCGCGATATAAATACACTCGCGGACAGCTTGCGGTCGGCAGCAAAATAGCTCACCACCTTCTCTGCCAAACCTTTTGTTTCGGCCGACTCTAAAAATAACCGGTCGGGGAAATCATCACCGGTTTCCGCTTTCGAGGTAAATACCTGGTACATACCGTCCACCTTGCGGCAATAACAGCCCAGGGGCAAATGGCAGCCGCCGCCAAAAAGTTTTAAAACCGTGCGCTCAACCGCCAGCTCTTTGGCAACTTTGGGATGATTCAACACCTTTAAGGCTGTTAATAGTTCAGTATCGCTTTCGCGTATCTGTATAGCCAAAACACCCTGCGCGGGTGCGGGAATAATTTCGTTGGGGGTTAATTCTTCTACATGAAACTCGCTCAAATCAATACCCAGCCGGCTAACGCCTGCTTTGGCTATCATAATAGCGTCGTATTTCTCATCGCGCAGCTTTTCTATGCGGGTGGGTACGTTGCCGCGCAGATCCGTAATTTCAAGGTCGGGGCGGTAGGCCAGTAGCTGCGCCTTGCGGCGGTTGGACGAAGTGCCCACAATAGCACCAAACTTTACCGATAGCTTTTGCCTTACATCCACGCAATCCTTCAATATAAGCAATAGTTCCGACGGGTCTTCCCGCTCTGAAACTGCCGCTATGATGAGTCCCGGAGGGTTTTCGGTAGGCAGGTCCTTGTGGCTGTGTACCGCCAGGTCAATAGTGCCTGCCAGCAGCTCCTCTTCCAGCTCTTTGGTAAAAAAGCCTTTGCCTTCCAGTTTATCAAAACTTAAATTCAGTATGCGGTCGCCCTGGGTTTTAATGATCCTGAGCTCGGCGGTAATACCCGCTTTTGCCAGGCTGTTCATCACAAAATTAGCCTGCCATAGCGCCAGGTCACTGCCGCGCGTACCTATAATTAATGTTCGTTCCAATAGGGATATTTTATTTGCAGGGCAAATTTAACTTTTATCGCTAACCTTTGGCAAATTTTATGACAATGTGAGGATTGGTTGACTATTCGGGGGAGTGGAATGTGCGGATATGCAGATGTGCGGATGTGCAGATGTTTGGCACAAAATTATTTTGTCGCGCAGCCCTGTCCCACCATTGGTGGACCACCTCCTTGCAGAATTATTAAAATATTACTTTTTAACCAGCGTGTATTTACCCCAAAAATCGGTGGGGCTTACCAGGTTTTGCATATCGCTCATAGCACGGGCCATTGCGGGCGGCATATCGGCAGTGCTAATATTGGTTATGCCGGCGGGCACGCCATCGCCGCCCACGGGGTTGCTATTCATACCCGGATGCATAAGCGCGACAAGGTTCACCCCGTTAAGCCTGATATTATAGGCAAAATCGTTACCATTTAAATGAAGATATTTTAGCGGGATAGCTATTTCAGCAGTAAGGTTGCCCATAGCATCATAATCAACACCCGTTTTTATGCCATACGAATTATAAACAGAAATAACCGTATCCGGAACATCGGCAGCAAATCCGGTGAGTTTAAGTTCTTTAATACTGCTCAATGCCCTGCGGCGCATAGCGATCATTGACGAATCCATTCCGGTCATTGCCTCATTCTGGCGCGGCCCTTGCGACCGCATAGATACTACCTGCTTTCTTAAACTTGCAAAATCAACAAGCGGATATTCTATAACATAAGCATCTTTCTCTTTTTTCTTACCGGTAGTATTAATGGTAATATCTATGCCGCCCCCTATAAATTTGTTGTTCACCACCTGGTCGGATGATTTCATTATAAAATACAGGTTCTTATCATCATTCGCCATAGTATAATATAAACCGGTAGTTCTATTATAGGCCTGGAAGGTATCATTCCACTCGCTTAATTTACCGTCAATTTTAACTTTGGCCGGAGCCCAAACACCGTTTTCCTGAATGCCGTTTAATTTTTGCGCCTGCACGGAGAAATTTATGCCCGTTAATAAAAGAGCTGCTAATAGGTGTTTGCTGATTGCCTGCAGAGGTTTCATCACAATTAAATTATTAAAGTTTAAATAAAAATAGGTGCCGTGAATATACGACGGAAATTTAGCTTTATTGGTATATTAACATTGTTTAACAAAATATGCGACTGGCCCAAACGCCGGTTAGAAAAGCAATGATGGGGTGAGTATGGGCGTGGGTTGTTAATTATTATTGATCAAAATATCTTTAGCCATTACCATAGGTACGCTAATGTATTTTTTCTCCATATAGTTAATAACGCGTTCCAGCACCTCGCGCGATTGCTGATCCATGCCCTGCAGTTCTTCCGCAAAAACGCTGTTGATGGCGGTATTGCGAATTTCTTTTATTTTTTCGGGCACTTCGCGCATAGCCAGCTCAATGCGGCGCTGTTTCAGCATGGTTAAAAACTCGGCTATGTTTTGCTCAATGATAGCTTCGGCATGGGTAAGTTCCTGGTAGCGTTCCTGCAGGTTGCGTTTTGCAACCTCGTTCAATGAACATACCTCGATAAAATTAACGGGGAATTGCTCCAAAACTTCGGGAGCGGTATCATTAGGGATAGCCAGGTCCACAATGGTTTTCCTGGTCGTCTCGCCGTTGAGTAAAGAGGTATAAATTTCGGGGGTAATAATGGGATCGGTTGATGAAGTACAGGTAATGATCACATCAAAACCTTTATTATAATTTTTTAGAGCATCTATGGTAAACGCTTCGCCGCCGAGGTCGGCAGCCAGCTTCTGAGCTTTAGACAAGGTGCGGTTAAACACCGCGAAGTTGGAAAATTTATGTTTTTGAAGGTATTTGGAGATATTCTGGTTGGTTTCGCCGGCGCCTATAATGAGGATGCGGGCATTGGTACAAAGCTTAAGGTCCTTTAGCTTACGGTAGGCCAGCGATACTACCGATATGGGGTTGCGCGAGATGTTGGTATTGGTGTAAACCTCCTTGGCGGTTTTAACCACAGCGTTCATGAACATTCGCAGGCAATCGCCGGTGAGGCCGGCCTCACGGCAATCCTCATACGCCTTTCGCAACTGGGCCAGTATCTCTTTTTCGCCAACTATCAAACTTTCCAGTGAGCAGGAGGTACGCAGCAAATGATTAAGCGCGTCCTGGTCGGTATATATAGAAGCAGCATCCACAAAAACGCCCATATAATTGGCACATAAGCCAATGTCTAATTTTTCGATGAATTTTTTTGCAAATGCCTTATCAACCACCTGGGGGGTTATCATTACAAACTCCACGCGGTTACAAGTAGCGAGATAGAAAATTTCGGATATACCAAATTCGGTTTTTGCCTGTTGCAGCTTATCCGTAAGGTTTTCCTGGCAGATCACCAACTTACCCAATTCCTTCAGCTCGATCTGTTTATGTGTAAAAGCTATTACCTTTAAATACTTCAAAGCGTTTTTAAATTTGACCCAACAAAAATAACATCCTAAAACAGAAGCAGTGTCAAGCCTTTGTCATACAGTTGTATTTAGAATGTTTATAAATAAATGGCTTTTTATTGCCAAAACAAATATGAACATTCAAAAAACGGCTTTTAAATTAAGAGATCATTAAAAAAGGTGATGCTGGTCATTTTAATTTACAAGGCGCAAAATTATATATTTGGTTAGTTGATGCCATTGTGGTAATATTACCTATAATGATCAAAAAAGAATATTTCACCCTATCGGGCAGCAAAGGCCGTGCGATGCTCGCGGATCTTACCTATGACGAGGCATTTAAAGATGCCCCGCTGGTAATTTTCGCGCATGGTTTTAAAGGTTTTAAAGACTGGGGTACACATAACCTCGTTGCCAACTACTTTGCCGAAAACGGTTACCGCTTTTTAAAATTCAATTTTAGCCATAACGGCACTACGCCCGATAAGCCGCTTGATTTTACCGACCTGATAGCGTTTGCTGACAATACATTCACGATGGAGCTGGACGACCTTAACACAGTTGTTGATTTTGCCTGCAACGGTTCGGCCATACCACGCGCCAACGGCGTATATTTAATTGGTCATAGCATGGGCGGCGGCATAAGCATTATTAAAGCCGCCGAAGACAGGCGGATAAAGAAGCTGATCACTATGGCAGCTGTTTCAAGCTTTTATAACCTATGGCCCAAAGCAGCCGAAGAACAATGGAAGCTGCAAGGCATTATGTATGTGACCAATAGTCGCACCAACCAGCAAATGCCTTTAAAAACAACCATTTTATATGACCTGGATAAACACCCCAGTCGGTTAAATATTTTAGCAAAGGCTGCCGAAATAACACAACCCTGGTTAATTGTACATGGCGATGAGGATAAAACCGTACCATTAAAACAGGCAAAACAATTAAAAAAGGCACAACCCAAGGCCGAACTGCTCATAATTAAAGGCGGCGACCATACTTTTGGCGGCTCACACCCCTATGCAGCGAATACGCTCCCGGCCGGCATTCAGGAATTTTGCCTGCAGTCGGTTCTTTTCTTAAACAGGTAGTATAGAACACTAAAACTGACTTTAACGTCTGTTTTTATTTAGTTTATTCAAAATACTTTACATTAGCACAATGAGTATAAGCGGATCGCGAAAAAAAGGGAAGAAATTTTTAAACCCCATACCAACAGATCTGGGCGGGTTTAGCAAGATCGTGCCTATTATTCGGGAATACCGGGCCAACAAAGCCGAGGTACTACCCAAAAAAACCATTGGGCCCTTTTAAAACCGATACCACAATTTACCAAACACTACCCGAAAGCGGGCTGCGCATAACCTGGGTGGGCCATTCGAGCTTGCTTATAGAAATTGACGGAAAGACGATATTAACCGATCCGGTTTGGAGCCAGCGGGCATCATTTATGCAGTCGATGGGGCCCAAGCGTTTTTTTGAGCCGCCATTGGCTTTGAGCGAACTGCCCCCGCTGGATGCCATTATCCTATCGCACGATCATTACGACCATTTAGATAAAGCTACCATTAAATTTTTCGCTGGAACAGAAATTCCGTTCTATTGTTCTCTGGGCGTTGGCGCGCATCTTAAAAGTTGTGGCATCGCTAACGACTATATCATAGAAATGGATTGGAGCGATAGCGTAATGCTGAAACATGACTGCGTGATTACCGCTACGCCGGCAAGGCATTTTTCGGGACGGGGATTAATTGGCCGCAATGAAACTTTATGGTCATCATTTGTAATAAAAGGCACCCAACATAATATATTTTTCGGCGCGGATTCTGGCTGGTTTCCCGGGTTTAAGGAGATTGGCGATACATTCGGCCCTTTTGATCTTACCATATTGGAAATTGGCGCTTATGGCAAATACTGGCCCGATATACACATGGGCCCCGAACATGCTGCAAACGCGCACCTGGCCCTCAATGGTAAATTGATGATGCCTATCCATTGGGGCACTTTTAACCTCGCCCTGCATGCCTGGTACGAACCCATTGAAAAATTGCAGGAGTTTGCCAAAGAAAAAAATATACAACTTTTTGTACCCGAACCGGGCAAACCGACTGAAGTTACAGGTGAGTATAATTCGGGGTGGTGGAGGAAGTCTTTGTAATAGGCTATTTGCAGTTTATTTAAATGGATTATTGCCAGCTGCAAACTTAAAACTGCCAACTACTCTGCTGGCTCTATCCAATTCCCATCGTCTTTAATAATGCCGATCAATTCATCCAGCGCGTTAACCGAGGTGATGTTTTTCTTTACCGCCTCCTTACCACGATACAGCGTAACCTTATCGGTACCCGAACCTACATAGCCATAATCGGCATCGGCCATTTCGCCGGGGCCATTTACTATGCAGCCCATTATGCCAATTTTTAACCCTTTTAAATGACTGGTGCGGCTGCGGATCATCTGCGTGGTGACCATCAGGTCGAACAATGTACGCCCGCAACTTGGGCACGATATATATTCTGTTTTTGATATACGCGAACGCGTGGCCTGTAAAATACCAAAAGCGGTTGAAGTGATAGTTTTGGTATCAACTGTTGGGGCATCTATCCATATACCATCGCCAAAACCGTCTATCAATAAGGCGCCGAGGTCGGTAGCTGCTTGTAGTTGTAAGTCCTGGGTATTGAGTTCTAAGTCCCGAGTTTTGAAAGTGAAGGACCTTTTGATAATAACCGGCACATCAAGTTCCAACTCTTCCATTTTAAAGAAGAAGGAACGCTGATCGGCCATGCCGTGCAGGGCATCTGTTTCCAGGATAAAAACCAGTGAATTACTGAACGGCAGCGCGCCAAACGCGTCCGAATCTAAATCGGCGGGTTTTAACCTCACCAGGTTCAGGGTTGATGAATGGTCTGCATCGCCCACATACTCCTGCAAAGTAAACACAGGGTGACAATTATTTTTATCGGCCAGCTTTAGCCAGGCTGGGTAATTATATAATTGCTTTAAGTTAGCCGGTAAAGTAAATGATGGCAATTCATCGCCTAAATAAACAAAATCAACCGATTGCTCGGCCATATTGTATTTGTCCAATAAGGGTGCGTAGATATAGCCCGCGTCGTTCAATACCGAAGCATCTTTTAAATTAGCTTTCGACAGATCAACTACAACCCGCGGTACCATGTGCCCGCCTATAAAGGCATTGGCTTCGTAGGTATGGCGTTTTGAAGCTGAAAGGTAAAAGGTGAAAGGTAAAAGGTTGGTATTGTTACCTTTTACCTTTAACCTTTCAGCCTTTGACCTTTCAACATAGCGCTCCACCAACGCTATAGCCACCGGGGCTTCGGCTTCGGGTTCTTCGGTTAATGATACACGTACAGTATCCCCCAGGCCATCCTCTAATAAAGTGCCTATACCAAGGGCCGATTTAATGCGCCCGTCTTCGCCGTCGCCGGCTTCGGTTACGCCTAAGTGTAGCGGGTAGCTCATGCCTTCGGCAACCATGGTTTCCACCAGCAGGCGGTAGGCTTGCACCATTACCTGCGGGTTGCTCGATTTCATGGAGACAACCAGGTTATAATAATTCAGCGTTTCGCACATCCGCATAAACTCCATAGCCGATTCAACCATACCCCGCGGGGTATCGCCGTAACGGCTCATTATCCTGTCGCTCAACGAGCCGTGATTGGTACCTATGCGCATGGCGGTGCCATATTCTTTACATATTTTTACCAGCGGGGCAAATTTCTGATAAATGCGCTCCAGTTCGCCCTGGTATTGCAGGTCGGTATAATCTATCTGGTCGAATTTCTTTTTATCGGCATAGTTGCCGGGGTTAATCCGAACTTTCTCTACAATACGTGCGGCAACTTCTGCAGCGTTGGGGGTGAAGTGAATATCCGCTACCAGCGGGGTGTTATACCCTCTTTGGCGCAGTTGTTTTTTGATTTCGGCTAAATTATGCGCCTCTTTAATGCTGGGCGCGGTAATGCGCACATACTCGCAGCCCGCGTTGATCATCCGGATAGACTGCTCAACTGTACCTATGGTGTCCATGGTATCGGTAGTGGTCATGCTCTGTATGCGGATGGGGTTATTGCCGCCCATGGGTACATCGCCAATAAATACCTCGCGGGTTGCAAAACGCGAGTATTCCGTTAAGGAGTTACAATAACGGCCGGGCAGTAATTTTATGGCAGGAATATTCATGTAGGAGCTAACATTTTATTAATGTACAAAGTTACTAATTTACCTATTGCTATATTTACACCAATTTGTAAAACATGAACGAAGAATATTACTTATTGGAAGGCGATGATAAAAAGGGGCCGTTTACCTTTGATGAACTGGTAAAAATGGATATCGGCATTTATACAGAAATAATAACACCTGTTAGCGATAAACCGCAATACGCGTCGGAGCTACCGGAGCTTAACGGGTATTTTGAAACGAAAGGTATCTATTTCCCTACCGAAGATAACCTGGCTACTTTTGGCAAACGCGGGCTGGCCTTTATTATTGATTATTTCCCCATATACCTGTTAGTGGAGAATACAGAGGTGTATATAGGTTTTATAACGCTGCCAACTAATTATAAATTTGGTATGCCCGTACCCGATTCTATGCTGGTACTTTCTATAAGTGTTTTGATAGCGTTTTTATTGTACAATACTATTTTCGAAACCACACCACTAAAAGGCAGCATTGGTAAAATGATACTTAAGCTGATAGTGGTTGATGTTAACGGCCGCGGATTATCATTTCCCAGGGCATTGGGGCGTAATTTAGGGGTAATGTTATCAATGACTATCTGGGCGCCTTTTTTAACTGTTCTGTTCAACGACCACCGCCAAGCCTGGTATGATAGCCTGGCTAAAACTTATGTAATAACAAAACCCTGAATTTTTAAGCCGATTAATACTTGCTCACTTTAAAAGAAGCCATACCACCGCTTATTTTTATATACATTTTGTTTTTAGCGGAGCTGAACCCCGGGGTTTCGTAATCGTTGTCCCTGGTTTCGTTAAAGCCCTCAAATTTGGTAGATGCAAGGCCGGTGCTGCTTGTTATATGGCAGGCAGCGCTTTCGGGTATACTGATATGAACATCGGACATACCTGTTTCAACAATAACATTGGTAACAGCCAACGGCTGCC
>Ga0206969_1079_pt1 | contig 27902 bp, 20 predicted proteins | sample Alteio_BWOrgHeat_87_FD_153256 | JGI IMG/M metagenome (GOLD analysis project Ga0206969, IMG submission 153256) | Enriched cells from forest soil in Barre Woods Harvard Forest LTER site, Petersham, Massachusetts, United States -... | ecosystem: Environmental > Terrestrial > Soil > Temperate forest >... | reverse complement strand
TTACAGCCAGTTCCTGGTCATTGAGCGTGTCTAACTGCTCAATTAAATAATCGTGTTTGGCGAAATCATTGAGTGTGAGGTTTTCTTCTCTTACTTCCTCCATCGAGTTGAATCGTGGGGTACCTATGAACAATACCTGGTTTTGGTCTTCCAGGTATTCAAATTGCCCCCGGAGTGTATTCTCGTTTAGCCCTTTGAAATTTAATAAAACAACCTGGTTGGTTAGTCCTTTTAATGAATCGAAATCTTCATTACTGCCGTGCGGCAACTTCATTTCAAAGCATGACGAAAAATCAGCGCCAACCGAAACGGGGTATAGCTTGGACATTGATTTGCCAATAGAAGTGATCTTTAGGTCACTATCAATCAAAATGTAAAATGGGAAGATCCTGTTGAATTGATCGGTCCCAAATGAAAACACGGTTGCAACCATAATGGATTAATCTGATTACTGTAAAATATCACTTAGATGATATTACGTTTCCCAAAGGTATTGTAATTATTTAAAAGGTTTTGTGAGGTTGTTAAAAATGTCTTATTTTTAAATAATTAAATTTTATAATTATCTTCTCGCTAAACGTCCATCTTAGCGGCATAATTATCAAAGAATTTCGAAAATAAATGCACAAATTGAAAGCTTTATTTTGTCAATAGCGCTCATGCTGATTTTCTTACCTTTTTAGGGACCGGGGTGTATTTGTTTTCTATTAACTGCATCTGTGGTTTATTCCGGGACTTAGTAGATTCGTCACTAACTACCAAGTCTCGCGATACGGCAGCTACTTCAAATCTAAAGTTTAAAGCCTTTTCTATTTTAGCAAGTATTTCAAGATTTACTACTTTACTTCCCCGGTATAGCTGGGTTATGTAACTTGGAGATACGTTGATCAACTTTGCTAGGTCTTTTCTTAAAATTTTTCTTTCGTCAGTTATTTTTTCAATTTCCCCGAGTAGCCGGTAACTAAGCATTTTTTCAAGATGCTTGTAGTCATCCTCAATATCAAACTTATCTAAAAAAGCCGCCTTGATTTTTTTTTCATTACTTAATTGTGTATTCATAGCTTGCCATTGTTTCAATTCGTGATTTGATCTTTTTGGGAATATCCTGCGATTTTTTACCTTCAAAAAGTTCGCACATTACTATAAATCTTTTTCCAGATTCATGGCATTCCTGACAATATATCCTGTCATTCCTCGAATTTCTTGTGAATCTCATTTCATACATATTGCCCGCTTTTTCTGTAACATTGGCCTTGCAATATTTCTCTTTATTTCTTATATTCTGCCTAAGAATATCTAATATTTCCCTAAACTCGATGTCGACTTTTTCAGTAAATATGTGCTGAAAAATGTCTGATGCGTTGATGCTATCAACAGCAATAATCGTTGTGCTATGAATGTTTTCAGCAATTTTAATAGCGGATCTATTCACAAAATTAAGCTATTGGTTAAGTAATGCAAATATTAATTAAGAAATTTGCAAAGAATTATTACTCGTGTAAAACTATATAATCTATTTGCTCTAAGTAAATGTTATTTCCTTAGCCCGGTTCATTTTTTTTACTAACTTGTCACCTTTAATATATCCTGCTCACAAGATTAGTTAAACAGCTTGAAATATGGGGAATAAAAGGGATGTAAAAATTATTCTTGTCCCTCTGTTGATTTTTTTGGTTTTCCTGCTTTCCATAATTGGTTACAAACAATTATTGGGCAATTCGTTTACGCTATCCGGCGTCATCTATTCCACGCTGTTCTTTTTTATTCTAAATAACATTGATCCGATAGATGCCACAAGTAATATTTATATACTTATTGCGCGGTACCTGGCTGCGGTCATGCTCGGCTTAGGTATATATCGGTTGTTATATAAATACATCTCTTACCAGTTCAGGCGGCTGAAGATTAAGTATGGATACCGCAACCACGTGGTCATCTTTTCGATACGAACAGTAGGCAGTGATTTCCTAACCGACCTGCTGGCCAACAACTACAAAGTGCTACTGGCCGATGAAAGCGCAGAAGGCCCGGATTACGAAAAGGCCAAGCGGGAGGGCGTTATTGTTTTTAAAGATGAGCGGGGGCAGACAAAGCTGTTTGATACCATGCAGGTTGTGCACTCAAGCGCCTGCATAATAGCTACCGGAAATGATAGCAGGAATATTGAGCTTGCTTTGAAACTGATCGGGTATCTGCGCAGAAAGGCTCATAAGCGAACAGTAAGGGTGTTGTTGCATATACAAGAGCAAAACAATCTGGAGGTAATTAAAGATTATATTGATACCAGCAATGAAGGGGAGAACTTTGAACTGGAAATATTTAATATTTTCAGCAGCGCGGCGAAAAAGATATACGACCACTTCCCTCCCCACAGCTACTTCAATTTTTCCAACCCGGATGATGACCATGCGATCGCTGTGGTGGGCTATAATACAGCAGCCGAAGATTTTATTATAGAAAACATGATACTCAGCCACTACCAGGATGGCCGGAATATTAAGATATACTTGGTGGATAGAGATGCCGACCACCACCTGAACCAGTTTATGTACCAGTATCCGTTCAGCCGTGAGTTTGTGGATATAGTACCGGTAAAATTGCTGAACAATAAGTTTTTTGCAAATTTCAACTGGTCAAAGGAGCTTATTGAGAAACTGAGCAAGGTGAAGGCCGCTTACTTTTTTGGAAATGAAGGGTCTGAACTAATTAATATTGCAGCACGTTTCCGGCAGTTTTTATCGGGGCAAGTACATAATTACCTGGCAGCGCCTGTTATTATTTGTTTCCCGGAGGATACGGACATCTTAAAATTGATAAACGTGGAGCGGGAGAATACGGAGCACCTTTCTGGTATTTTCAAAAAGGAGCTTAATATTAACTTTGTGAATATGGTAGCCGATACATGTACCAGCAGTCGGCTATTGGAAGAAAGTGAGTACATTGACCTGCTTTCGAGAGTGATCAATTATTATTATTCTATAAAACATGAGTTCGGCGTTCTATTGAAAGATAAATTTGGTGTTAACGACCCTACAGCTTTGGTGAGATCAATTGACGATAAATTGCTTGCACTACCGGATAATGGGGTAGGATACCTGGAGAGGGAGGTAGAACAACTGGTATTGCAGAGCATTTCGGCACATACGAAAAAAGCAATTGGAGAACTGCAACTTGTATTCGGTATCAAAAAAAGGTGGAACCAGCTATCCTATCATAAAAAGAGTTCAAACAGGTATGCTGCCCGGCACTTTGCCATTAAGATCGCTATAATGAAAAACATAGGGTGCCTGCCGCTGACGCGAGAAAATATATTGCATTCGTTTCCGGTGATAGCCCCTGTGGAGCATAAAAGATGGAGTGCAGAGAAAATGATGCTTAACTACCGGTTTGGCCCATTGCCTGCGGATAGCATTGCAAAAAAGAGGGCGAAAGAGCTTTTGAAAATACATGACCAGCTAATTCCCTACGAAAAGCTAAGCGATGCCGAAAAAGAGAAAGACCTGAATATATTTATGTTGATGCCTTATTAAATTTGTTAAAAGTTGAATTCGACAAAGACATTTTTATTAGTTATGCCCACATTGACGATGAGTCGATGATAGCCGACAAGAAAGGTTGGATATCTGAGTTTCACCGTGCGCTTGAGATCAGGCTGGGACAGCTTATGGGTAGCAGGCCGGTTATTTGGCGGGACCCCGTGCTGCACGGCAATCATATTTTTGATAAAGAGATAGTGGACCAGTTTTCAAGGGTTGCGATAATGATCTCCGTAGTAAGCCCGAGATATGCAAAATCGGAATGGTGCCGAAGGGAAGTGAATGAGTTTTATGAAGTGTGCGGGCAGAATATGGGGTTCATAGTAAAAAACAAGGCCCGCGTGTTCAAGGTAATAAAAACGCCGGTAAGCCAGGACCAGCAACCTGATGTAATAAGGAACATCCTGGGATACGAATTCTATGACATGGACCCGCACACAAACAGGATCAAAGAATTTTCACCCGCCTTTAGTCATACCGAAAAAGGCTACTGGGAGAAACTGGACGACCTGGCAAACGATATTTGTATATTTCTCGAAGAACTGAAAGCAGTCAACTCTTCGTCCCCGAATGACAACAATAATAAACCGGCTTATAGCAAACATGTAAAGAGTATATTCCTCTCGGAATCCAGCTATGATACCCGGGACCTCAGAGATGGGCTTAAGCGGGAACTCCAGGATTATGGCTATAATATCCTGCCTTTTGGCCAGTTATCCCTGGTGGCGCCCGTGCTGAAAGATAATGTTACAGAACTGCTTGGCGAGTCGCAGCTATCCATACACCTTGTAGGTAATAATTACGGCATTGTACCTGAAGGCAGCGAAAAATCTATAGTGGAGATACAGAACGAAATGGGCGCGGCAAGGAGCATAAGTGATAACCTGGCACGCCTGATATGGATACCGGAGCAAATAGAGCCGACCGATGACCGCCAGAAGAAATTCCTGCAAAAGCTGGCTTCCGGAAACAGGGAGGCGCTGGCAGGGGCGGATATGGTGAAGGGGTCCATTGAAGATTTTAAGAGCGTAATACACGATAAACTGAAAGCGATGGAATCGGTGCCGGAGGCAACTGCTGAAAAGCATATACCAGGTGAGACAGCAGCTAAAATGGTGTACCTGATCTGTGATATACAAGACCTGGACATAATACAACCGCTTGAAGATTATTTGTTCAACAATGGTATAGAAGTGATTTTGCCCATATTTGAAGGCGATGAAACCCAGATAAGGGAAGATCACATCGAAAACCTGAAAAATTGCGCGGGCGTTATTATTTTCTATGGCAATGGCAGCGAGATATGGCTGCGTACGAAAATGAGGGATTTTATGAAAATAAGCGGGTATGGCCGCACGAACCCACTATCGTTTAAAGGTGTTTATTTATCTGCGCCGGTGTCTGCCTCGAAGCAAAGGTTCAGGACACTGGAAGCAGAGGTAATAAATGGTATGGATGCATTGCCCGGTAATGAATTAAAGAGTTTATTGTCGAAATTATAATCATATTGGTATGTTCAATGACAATATAATAGCCAATCCCTTTCCCGGTTTGCGGGCCTTTGAGGAGGAGGAGGACATCCTCTTCTTTGGCAGGGAAAAGCAGATCGATGAGTTGTTGCGAAAGCTGCGTACATCGCGGTTCCTTGCGATCATTGGCTCATCGGGCAGTGGTAAATCATCGCTGGTCAAGTCCGGTCTTTTGCCTTCCCTTCACAGCGGGCTTATGTCGGGCGTTGGCTCCCGCTGGCGCATTGCATTGTTCCGTCCGGGCAACGACCCTATTGGTGAACTTAATAAGGCATTGTCAAAAGAAGGCGTTTTAAGGACCGGCATGTCTGCCGATGACCAGGAAACCTATGCAGCAATTAATCAATCTATTTTACACCGCAGCAATCTTGGATTAATAGAAGTTTATAAACAATCGGGCATTGATAAAAGAAATAACCTGCTGGTGCTGGTGGACCAGTTTGAAGAAATATTCCGGTTTAGCAAGTATGAGAAAGAAGAAGGGGATGGGAAGCGAGATTCTATAGCGTTTATAAACCTCTTACTAAAAGCAGCAGAACAAAAAGAATTCCCGATCTATGTAGTATTTACTATGCGCTCCGATTTCCTGGGCGACTGCACGGAATTCAGGGGATTACCAGAGGCCATTAACGAGGGGCAGTACTTAGTACCCCGCATGACGCGGGAAGAAAGAAGGGAAGCAATAACAGGGCCAATAGCTGTGGGCAACGGGGATATAACCCCGGCGCTACTCAACAGGCTGCTGAATGACGTTGGCGATAACCCAGACCAGTTGCCGATACTGCAACACGCCATGATGCGCACCTGGAACGAATGGAAGGAAAAGAAGCACGAGGAGGTGCCAATAGATATAGCCGATTACGAAAGTATTGGCACTATCAGCGAGGCGCTTTCGCAACACGCCGAGGAAGCTTTTTCAGAACTGACCACAGACCGGGATAAGAAGTTGTGTGAGATCATTTTCAAAGAACTTACGGATAAAGGCAATATGACCTTCGGGATACGCAGGCCCAGGTTGCTTTCCGAATTATGTGCGGCGGCAGAGGCAACGCCAGCAGAGATAATAAAAGTGATAGAGGTGTTCAGAAAGCCGGGCAGGGGTTTTTTAATGCCTGCTTATCCGGCAGTGCTAACTGAAAAATCAATAATAGATATATCGCACGAAAGCCTGATGCGCGTATGGAAAAGGCTGATGACCTGGCTGCAGGAGGAGGATGAGTCGGCCCAGGTGTACCTGCATTTATGCGAGGCCGTAAACCTTTACGAATCCGGCAAGGGCGGTCTGTGGCGCGATCCTGAATTGCAGATAGCTATTAAATGGAAAGAGGAACAGAACACCAATGCAGCCTGGGCATCCAGGTACAACAACTACTATGATAAGGTTATATTTTTCCTGGAGCATAGCCGCCAGCAACGCGACCTGGAGATAAAGCACAAAGAGGAATTGCAGAAACAGCGCCTGCGTATAACACGGCGGGTAACGGTGATAGTGTCCATTATCGCTTTGTTTGCTTTTGTAGTCGCGGTGCTTGCGTTCGACCAATGGGGCAAAGCAAATAAGGCCAAGTCGGAAGCGCTTAAAGATAAGCAGGTGGCCATAGACCAGAAGAAAATGGCCGACAAAAGTGAAGTGGAAGCTATTCTGGAGAAAAACGCAGCGCAGGCAGCTAAAGATATTGCCGTGAAGAGTGAACTTTTTGCAAAGGAGCAGCAACAAAAAGCTATTAAGCAGGAGAGCATAGCCATACAGGAAAGCCGCAACGCCAAAACGGAAAAGGAGCGCGCAGAACAAAGGAAGCAAGAGGCTGAGGAAAATAGGAGGGAGGCTCTGCTGAATGCCTCCAGGGCAGATAGCAACCAGCGTGAGGCAGTGAAGGCCCAGATGAGCGCCATACGCGACAAGCAAAAGGCAGAGACGCTGCAAAGACTCGCTGAATCGAAGAATGAAGCGCACCAGGCGGTATTGTCTATGTATGACAAGGCATACGAGCAGTGCCTTAACTATGCAATAAAGGCTTACAAAAGCAATACTGACAATAACGGCAGTTTCCAGGACAATGATATTTATAATGCGCTTTACCTGAGCTGGGAAAAATCGATAGACTATAAAAATAACAGCGCTTTTCATAAAGCGCCGGTAAGGGCTATTGCTGGCTTACCGCATTCCGACATTGTGTTTTCAGGTGATGAGGCTGGAGTAATTATAGCATCCCCCTACAACAATGGGATACTTAAGCCGGGTTCTGCTGTGAACCTGGGTAGCGCTGTGCGGTCGCTTTCGGTGTCGCCCGGTGGCGACAAACTGTTGGCTGTATCCTTGCAGCAGGCTGTTGTTTATGCTATCGGTAGCAACGGATCGCTGAAAGAATTAGAGCGGGTTAATTTCACCGGTACCGGCAGGCACGGCATTTTTTACGACAGGTATTTTGTCGTACAGACCACGGATGGGATAAGAAGATTCGATGCAGGTGCGATGCCGGGCGTTGGCGATTTCGTTAAAATAGATAATTGTGCGGCAATTGCTGCCGGTAAAAATGGTAAACTATATATAGCTTCATCAAAGGGTATTGCCATATATACTAACTGGGATCGTATCCCATCTGGGGCCGAACAGTCTTTTTCTATGCTGTCGCCGGTTACCAGCCTGGCATTAGATGCTTCGGGTAAATACCTGGCGGCAGGTACATACGATGGTGGTGTGTGGCTAAAAGACCTTTCTACAGATCAAAAGGCTACTTATGCAACATTGCACCGGTCAGCGGTGAATGATATCCAGTTCAGCAGGGTAGGGGATGGCCGGTTACAGTTAGCCTCGGCCAGTAGCGATAAAACGGTAAGGCTTACGGAGGTAACCCCCTCTGGCCTGAACGTCGATGATATGATCACGCTCCAGGAGCATACCACATGGGTCTATGCTCTTTGCTATGCCGCCGATGGCAAATATGTTTTTTCGGGCAGTGAGGATATTTCCATGATCGGGTGGCCCACAACAATGTCTGAAGCTTACAACAACCTAACACAGAAAAAATAGGATCATGCACAGAACTTTTAAAATAGTGCTGCTATTTGTTTTACTGGTTTCCTCCGGTTTTTACGGCATGGCGCAGGATGATTGCGGTCATAGCGCTATACGTGCGGCTGAAGCCAAGTACGACATAGGCCGGTTTGTGGAGTGCCTGGATGTACTCAATCACTGCTTAGGCCAGCCACATGGGTTCGATTATTCTGATAAGGTGCAGGCATATAGCCTGAGTGCAAAGTGCTACCTGGCCATGGATTCTGTAAAAGAGGCCGATAAATGCATTGCCATGCTGCTTGCAGCGAAAGATAATTTTCAGCCGGAGATACACGACCCCGAGCGCTTCCTGATGGAAGTGGCCCTGATAAGAACGCAGCTAAGAGCGTCCATGACATCATCAGTTTCTAAAAGAAACGAGAATATTGAATTGGCCCCTGCAACCATGCAGATCATCACTGCCGAAGATATACGGAACAGGGGGTACAATGACCTGGAAACGATATTTCATGACTTGCCGGGTTTTGACGTTACCACCTCATACGGTGTTAGCTACTCACAGCTATACCAGCGGGGTTACCGTGACGCACAGTTTACGGAGCGCACACTAATAATGGTGGACGGCGTGGAAGACAATGATATTTGGAGTAATGTGGCCTTTATCTCTAAACAATATCCGCTCTCTAACGTGAAGAGGGTGGAGATAATCTATGGCCCGGCCTCAACTATCTATGGCGCAAATGCGTTTTGCGGGGTTATAAATATTGTTACAAAAGACGAAGATGACATATTTACCGACAAAGCAAAAAAGACCAATCTTGCGGTGGACGCACATACCGGTTATGCGTCTTACAACACCCGTTATTTTGACGGTACATTGTCTGCAAGGAATAAGAATGTTTTCTTTTCCGTGACCGGCAGAGTGTATGAATCAGATGGGGTTAACCTGTCTTCTTATCCCAACTGGAACGGAACCACCAGCTTTACACCATCGTATTACACCAGCAAGCTTACCGTTGCCAATACCGGGGATAGCGTACTGAAGAAATACCGCGCGCTTGACCCCACCGGCCAGTATTTCACTACAAATGCCGACTCCTCGAAGATAATCCCCACTGCAAAAGCCATAGCCCGCGCCGACTCTATAGATAGGAACATGTACAAGAATATCCCAGGCTTTAAAAATGCTAACGTTTTTAAAGTGCCTATCAATGATTACTATGTTTCGTCAAAGCTCGCGATTGGCAATTTCAAATTCGGGTTCGAGTATTACGATAAGAACGAGGGCTCTGCGGGCGATTACATACAGAATTTTTTGTCGCCTAATTCAGCTTATACCAACTGGCAGGTACGTAGTTATTATGTGTATGCCCGGTATGATGAAAACCTAAGCGAGCGGTTATCCCTTTCCAGCCTCACTTACTACCGTTACCAGGATTATGGCGATAATTCCAGGATATCGCAGTATCAGAGCTATGGCAGCGGGGCGCTTACAGGTCTTGACCTGCTTGCATACAAATCCCCGTATTTCGCGGTTACCAATTACTACCAGGCTTCTAACCAGTTAAACTCTGAATTGAAACTGAATTACCGGCTCAACGATCGTATTGATGTACTTGCAGGTACTGAGTTCCGAACGGGAATTTACCAGGGCGATTACATTAAGTCCTCCGTTTCCCCATCACTTATTAACGGCACCATTGCCGCCTCGCCTGGCGGCAACGATTTTACCGAATACACTACCAGCGCCTATGCTACAGCTGCTTACCACAACGAGGTTAAGAAACTGAACGTTGATGTGGGTGGCCGCCTCGATGATAATAGGTTCCGCGAAACAAAGGGCTACGGCTTTATGTTCAATCCTCGCGTTGCCGTTGTGTATTATCCTAAGAAATTTATTTTCAAAGCTATTTATTCCGAGGCGTTTCTCGATGCCTCTGATCTTAATAAGTTTGGCACAACAAGTACCCGGTTAGAGAGCGATCCCGGGCTTCCGCCCGAAAAAGTGAAGAACATTGAGTTGTCAGGCCGGTACAAGATAGGTAAGCGTTCTTATGTGGAGCTGGCGGGCTACCGGGCTAACTATACCAATTCGGTGGGCGTGGCGCAGGTGGTATATAATGGCATAAACACCACACAGTTCCAGGACATAGGCCGTAGCCTTGTTTATGGTTTGCAGGGCGCGGCAGAGGCTTATATCTTAACCAACCTTTCCGCTTTTGGTAACCTCACTGTCACCAATCCGCAAAGTATTTATACATCTTCCACTGGTGCGGATTCAACCGTCAGGACAGGGGATATCGCCTACTTTTCTGCTAATGCAGGTGTGAACATGACTTATTTCAGGCAAAGGCTCAATCTTAACGTCCGGGTAAATATTGTTGGGGCAAAGCCTACCGGCCAGGGTACTTCCATTGCTACCAATCCGCTGACATCCATCCCCGGGTACGAACTGTTGAATGCCACGCTTGGGTACAAAATAAATAAGGGCTTGCTGGTGCAGGCTGGCTGCAACAATATTTTCAATACCCTTTATTATTCACCCGGCGACCGGGCTGCAGATGGCAAACAATATCCATCCAGCATACCGCAGCCGCTCAGGAATTATTTTGTAAAGTTGATCTTGGAACTAAGGAAATAGAACCGTAGCGCACTTATGTACATTTTCAGGAAGCTTATTGGGTATGCAAAGCTGGATCCGTCTGAAGAGAAAAACTTCATGCTGCTGTTCCTGCAAACGCTGCTGTTTGGCTTCGGTACATCATTTTACCTGGTAGTGGTCAGCTCTTATTTTATTAAGAAGGCCAGCATTTCCAGCCTGCCCACCGGCTATATACTTTCCGGTATATTCGGCTTCCTATTAACTGCCTTTTACAAAAGGGTAGCTAAGAAACGGGGCGCTATACCCAGTTATTCAGCGGTACTCCTGTCGTTTGGTATTGTGTCGGTACTCTTATTTGCCTGCCGCCAGCATTTCCCCGACTCTTCCCCTGTTTCAAAGTATGTAGCATACCTGGGGTTTATTGGTTTGTCGCCTTACATTGCCATTATTGCCCTTGGCTATTCCACCATTACGCTCAAAGTATTTAACCTTGCCCAGAGCAAGCGGTTGCTGGCGCTTATAGGTACCGGTGAGGTGGTTGCGTCCTTTATTGCCTATCTTTCCGTTCCGCTATTTAAGCAGTTATTGGGTAGCGAAGTGCCGCTGCTGTTATTTTCTGCCGGTTCCAGTTTTATTGCTATCCTGTCGTTAAAGTATATTTCCCGTCACAATAAAGAAAAGCTGCAACACATACCTGCTGCCAGGCTGGAAAGGAAAATTGACCTGAAATTGTTCTTCAAGAATGAGTTCTATCTGTTGTTTGCGGTAGTAAGTATCTTCTCGGTACTGGCCGTTTATTTTGTTGACTTTTCCTTTTTGCTTTCTGTGCGCTATGTGGCATCAGAAAGTGGCATTGAGACAGCAACCGTGGTTTCCGTGGTTTTTTGTGTCATCAAGTTTGGAGAGGTGGTTTTTTCATTACTCTCCCGCAGCATTATGAGTAGCCAGGGCATGAAGGTAGCGTTGCTGGCGCAGCCCGCGGTCTTGCTTGGTTCCACTGTGCTTGCGGCAGTGTTTGGGGTCACATTCTGGAACATTCCTTTCCTGGTGGTTGCATTTTTACTGTTTAATAAATGGGCCATTCGCGTTATTGGTAAGGCGCTTTCTACACCCGCCATGAAGGTGCTGTACATGGTAACCGATGAGCAAGACCGTGCCTCGCTACAGGCAAGCATTGATGGCACGCTCAATCAATACGCCACCTTGCTATCCGGTGGGCTGCTGCTTATCATTTCCACCTGCTTCGGGCATATGGAGATCATTTTGTTCCTGAAGCTGGTAGCCATCATTTGTATCCTGGCATTTGGCGCATGGGTGTCGTTTACCCTGAAGCTGTTTACAAACTATAAGATAAAAATAAAGGACTACCTGCACCATTTACTGGAGCATGAAAAGAATAGCGGCCTGGTAAATGAGGAAGCCGGGATAAGCGCCAGTGAGCAAACAGCAGTTGTAAACCACCCTTTCCTGGAAAAAGCCCTGAGCGAAACCGCCGTGCTGGATAGGGATACCCTCAACCAGTATATAAGCAGTTACAACCCGGAGATAAAGAAACTCATCCGCAACGATCCATTTTCTTATTCTGTTTTGAAAAGGGCTTATTACAATAATGAGAACTTCTTTAGCCGCCTCCTTATTATTTGGTACAACCGGGCGGAGCCGTTGCATTTTTTGAGCTTTGTAAAAGAGTTCTATCGCATATCAGATCTCCAGTTGAAGATACAGATGATAAAGCTGCTAAACGAAAGCGGCTATGTGCCGGATGCCGCCAATAGCTACTACTTCACATCGCAATGCGAGGAGTGTGTAAAAGAAATAATATGGACAGAGGCTACTATAAATGACGTTTTGGGAAGTGTGGACCAGAAGCTGACCGATGCGCTTTTTGAGCATACAAAAATACAGCAACAGCTTTTATTCGAGTTGCTGAAGGTGCTTTATGAAAAGGACTCAATAACGGCTATACAGGATGTGGTGAACGGCAAAGACAAATCATTTGAGAAGAAGATATTTGCTGTAGAACTGCTGGACAACATATTGGATACAGGGATGAAGAAACTGGTTATCCCGTTGTTTGAAGATATATCGTTTAATACCCGCAAAGAGAAGCTGCAAAAGATATTGCTGATATATAACCTCTCGGTTACAGACAGGCTAAAGGAGATACTGATGACCAACTTTATGACAGTAGGCCCCTACATAAAGCAACTTGCCCTTGAAGAATATTACCGGCTTACACAGGATAAAAGCATTCTATCAGCAAGCCTCTCCAGCAACCTGGAAAACCTGAGCGCCACGGCGGCTATACTCTTGAACAATGCGGAGGAACCACTGTTTACAGACAAAATGCAAACAATTGAGGAGATCAACCTGCCGCATTTTTTATCTGGCTCACTGATACCTTACTACCTGAAGTGGGGATTATTTGCCCGTCAAAAAAACAATCGCGCGAATAAAAACGCAACAAAGCAAACCTTCCAGTCCAATGCCGACCACATAGAATCCATCACCTATCCCAATGGTATTTTATCCGTGGATGTGCTTGGGCTCTCGCTGATGCTGCGCATGAAGTAGTGGGCGCGAAGCCCATAAAATAACAATGCCCCCGGGGTTTCAGGGGCATTGTTATTGTCTTTGCAAAGAAGATACCAGCCTTAAGGTTTTTGATTTGCTCAATAGATGGTTCCCCTTTAGGGGTCAGGGGTTTCTTTTGATTTGCTCAGCAGATGGTCCCCCTTTAGGGGTCAGGGGTTAAGCTTCTTCAGACTCTTCGTGTTCTTCTTCACCTTCTTCGTCGGTTACTTCTTCGCCTTCTTCGTCCAGTTCCTGCTCTTCTGTCTCATCAGTTACTTCTTCGCCTTCTTCATCTGATTCGTGCTCTTCAGATGTTTCGTGTTCTTCCTCTATTGAAGAGTTTTCCACGTCCACGTCATGTTCTTCAACGTGTGCCTCATGTTCTTCTGTTGTTGCAACAGGCGCCAGAACTTCTTCTTCTGTGAATTGGTTTTCCATAGTTTTTGTTTTAGTTTGTTTTTAAATTTTGATACAATTTAGGCTATGAAAATGACCGGAAAGGGCTATTTACGTAAACTTAATTGCTTCATAATACTCCAGTAATATTGCGCCCGGATTTCGACACGATACCGTTAATATTTATAACTTCGCTGCATGAATGTGGAAGATATACGGGCACATTGTATAGCTAAACAAGGGGTGGAAGAAGGCTTCCCGTTTGGTGTGGAAACGCTTGTGTTCAAGGTAGGCGGTAAAATATTTTTGCTCATGGGGCTTACTAATGAGCCCCTGCAATTTAATGCCAAGTGCGATCCCGAGCGCGCAATAGAGTTGCGGGAGGAATACGATTGTGTGTTGCCGGGTTACCACATGAACAAAAAACACTGGAACACGGTGATTGTTGACGGTACACTTACCAGCAGGCAATTGAAAGAACTGATAGACCATTCTTATGACCTTGTAAAACCAAAAATAAAAAAGAAGAAGTAAACGTGTAATGATCTGACATGAAGAGACAATTGCTGTTATTTGTTTTACTGTTTTTTAGCTGCCGCACAATTGCGCAGATCGCTGCACCATCTGTGACATCGGTATTGAGTTACTTTGTCCTGCCGCCTGAAATCCATTTCGACTTTTCGTCGGAAGAAGACAACCGCCTGATAAGGGAGAATGACACATTGAAATATTACGTTGCTTCAGGAGATAGCACAAACGTGGTAAGCATCAATGAAGAAGCGTCTTATTACAAACTGTTTAACCGGGCTCATAAATTAATTGCAGACGGCCCCTTTGTTACAGACGGAGATAAGTATTTACAGGACGGTAAATGGACCGAGCGCTACGACAATGGAAAGATAAAACTCACCGGTAGCTATCTTAAGGGCCAACAAATAGGCACCTGGCAGTCGTTCTACCCCAACGGTAAAATGCAGACTGTGTACAATTTTGGCATTTTCATGGAAGGCAGCACGGGCGATCTGAGATCTTGTATGTCTGGCAGCTACCAGGCGTATTACCAAAGCGGCAAGGCCATGGTTGAAGGCTTTTTTGCGGCCTTGCTTTTGCCGGTAGATGATACGATAAAAATAACCGATCCGGTCACAGATGCGCTCTCCTACAAAGTGTCTAAACACAGCGTGCTATCACCTACAAGGGTGGGCAATTGGGAGTTCTATTCCGAAACGGGCGAATTAGTTAAGGAAGAGGAATTTTTGGAATTGCATAAATAAGCTGCAACTATCCCATCAGCGAGAGCCAGTTTCTTATTTCCTTGTTTGTCTTACCAAGTTTTTTTTGCAGCTTCAGAAAAAGCTCTTCTTCCCGTCCTATTTCCAATACCAGTTCTTCCTGGGTCATTTCGGGGTGTAGCTTTATTATCTTTTCTCTTATTTCCGGCCATTTTTCGTGCATTTCGCTGTTATCCATATTCTTGTGTTTAAAAAACTCTTCGCAAAAGTCGTGCCATTGAAAAGTTATGTGCATGAAACATACTTAAATGAGCAAACCCGAAAGGTTGGTATTATTATAGAAGGGCCGATCCGATCTGCGTAAAACCCCGAAGGCGGTGGTATTATTTACCATACATGAGCATGTGATATCACCGCCTTCGGGGTTTATTAGCATTTTCCATCCATTTGCTATAATAATGCCAACCTTCGGGTTTATTGTAATCGTTGCAAGACATTGTTCCTTAAATTTGTGAATCATGCGTTTTCTCTTATTCGTTGCGGCCATTCTTGTTTGCGGGCGGGCTTTGCCGCAAGCCAACTTCTACGAAGAAGAGCCAAAAGTCTTTAGTGGCGGGCTGATACTCGGGGGCAATTTTACGCAGGTGGACGGCGATACCTTTTATGGGTATCACAAAGTGGGTATTAATGCGGGTGGGGTAGTGTATGTACATTTCAGCCCGGTATATGGCGCCAGCATGGAGCTTGATTACACGCAAAAAGGCAGCAGGGGAGAGATTGTAACCGAATCGCCATACATAGGGGAGTATGTGGAGAAGTATTTTATGAATCTTAATTATGTGGAGGTGCCCGTTACCTTCCATGCCATATCTCATGGTTGCGATTTCGAGGCCGGGCTGTCTTATGCTCGCCTCATCCATTCCAGCGAGTCGGTAGAGGCAGATGTACCGGTGGTTATAGACCCGGTGCTAAACCGCTTCAATACGCAGGATCTTGATTACATTTTTGGGCTGGGCAGGAAAATCTATAAAAAGTGGTATGCCAATGCCCGCTTTCAGTATTCCATCACTTCAATCCGATCAGCCGACCGTATTCCTGCAGGCTATGGCTACGGCAATAATGGACAGTATAACAATATGTTTAACCTACGGTTAATGTATTTGTTTTGATTGTTACCTGCACATTGGGCGCTACTCCCGCCACAGGTATGAATTACACGCTAAACCTTACACAGGTGGATCCGGTTATATTTAAGACACAACTGAACGGGCTGTAAGTAATGAAGCTGCTTTGCGCAGCGTTCGTTACAATGCAGATATAAAAAGTATCAGCGCCAGTGCAGCTAAAAATAAGGAAGCATTCACGATCCCTATTATCATACCGGTAATACCCATTGCCGGTTTGCGGTCCCGGCTTATGCCAATTGCGCCCAAAACTATTGCGACGATAGCGGTAATAGGCCACAAGATAAAAAGCGCGACCGAAAGAGTTGACGACGCAAATGCCGTACTCGCTATGGCTGCTATGAGTAGCAGAGTGGATAATCCCGCAAGTACCACCGATGCCAGGCCATTGTCGTTGTTGCCGGAACGCTTGCTGTGAACGATAGTGTGGCGCAGCCGGTAAACATCCTTTAACAATCGCAGGCGGTCGTGAAAAGAAAGGTGTTTTGCGCGGTTCACTATTTCGCCGGGTGTATTTGGGGTAGTATTTACATTTGTGGTATCGTCCACATGTGCATATTGTGCTGTTTTCTTTATGGGAAATGATGCGCGGCAGTCGGTGCCAAAGCACAAGAAAATGGCTATTAATAGTACGAACGCGATATGTAACCTTTTGGCTTTGAGATGAAGCATAAAATAAAGATAATAAAACTGGGCGTAAAACAAATTGCACTTTTCTCCAGTAGCCCCGGCATTTACGCCGGGGCTACTGGAAATATTATTACAAAGGTGCTACTTATCCTATACCCATAAAATTACTTTTTCCTCAAAACAATGTTCGCCTTTTCGCCGTTTTTCAGGCGCGATGTCATGGAATATTGGAGGCCGCCGTCAACAATCGTGATCTGCGAGGTATTTGGTGGCGCGCTACCCTCATTTTCTGCCAGTATGGAAATAGTGTTTACTTTTTGGGGTAAAAACAGCCGGAGGCGTCTTTTAGCCGCGGCCAGCCTATAGTTGGTAAATGCCGGTACACCATTTACTAAAAGCGTTATCACATCCCCATCCACTACCTCCCCGTCCCAAATTTCAATTATGCAACTATCGGTATGCCACTCGAATTCTTTTGAGTTGGTTGCCGTTATTTTCATTTCACTATCGTGTTGAAGCCCGGCTGCGGCTGGTGTGTCCCTTTTTGGCTTTGTCTCAAAAATTGATGCATTTGCCATTGGTACCTCAAATGTTACTGTCCCTTGTTCGCATTTGGCGCTGTTTATATCCTTACCGGCGAATGTTCCGCTGAAGGAATAATGGTTCTCTTCAGTTTTGTACGTGAGCTTTACGTTGAAATAACAGGCATTTTCTATTTTGGGCATGTTGGGCATCGGGGCTTCCTTAAAAGTCAAAGTATGTGACTGCGGATCGAAATGCCCGTTTATTTTTGCCTGCATATCATATCCTTCGGGCAGTTTGGTTACAGAGTGTCCCCTGATCGTGTTCCCGGATACCGAAAATACCAGCTTGTAGTCAAATTTTTCCTGGTCATCTGTTCGCAGATACCCCTTCATGGTATATTCGGTTTGCCCATAAGACATGGTACATGAAATGGCAATCGTCAATATGAATAATAGAATGCGCATAGTTTCCCGTGCCAAACTTAAGGAACGATGACGAAATAAAGTACACCATATTGCGAAGTTATTTTTCTTTTTTACGAGGCGTAAAATCTGCGAATAATGAATTATTTAAAGACTTTTGCAACGAAGTAAAAATGGAAAAGAACAAGTAAGATAGTGTACTTTATTTCGTCATCGTTCCTATCGTTTATTAGGGTGTTAATTAAAGAGAAATTATTTTTAAATTATACTCAATTCACTACAAAAGATTAATCCTGCTGGCATGATTTTTAAATGATATTACTAAGCCTTTTAAATAAAAAGTGTCACTGTATATCGAAGAATTATTGCACGTCAATAGGTGTGACTTGCCATATATTTAAGTACATTTATGACCACAAGAAGTGTTTAGTGGATAGGCTTATAAATCCATAACTGTGCCAGAAAAAGTATTGTTAGAAAACCAGGCGGCAATATCACCGGAACCAGAAGCCGGTCTCCGGTTACTACCTGGTTACGCCGCTTTTGTGAGGGATAACTACCTCGTACCTTATGTACAGGAACAGATTCATATTTCGCGCCGGGTTAATTTGCCAATGCTCCGTTTTTTTTCCGGGATACCAGATGATGAACTTCTTGCCATGTCCATGAAGTCTAATGGCGGGTTCCTTACCGCTATTGAGGAAAACAGGGTGAAAGAACAGTTGGAAAAATCCCTGGAAGTATGGGTGGCAGACCAGATGGGCGTAATAAAGCGTGAAGAGATAATGGCCGAAGACATAATCCTTGCCGGGTATATTCGCAAACAGGCCCTTATGAAATTTCTTCCCGGCTATACATCGGATGTTCACGAAGCAATAGAAATAATAAAGGAAATTGACGCATTTACAGTGGAAGCAGATACTGCGGCTACGAATGTGTATATCAGGCTATTGAAAAACAGGATAAGCGAGCAGGCTCACTTCACAGAAACATTATCGAATACCACTCCCGGATTGAACTACATATATAGCCTCGGGGATTCAGGGATAAAGTATGTGAATAGGAATGCGGAACTTTTCTTTGGAAAAAGCCAGCAGGAACTGGAGGAAATGGGGAGTGCTGCAATAGGGAAGAACCTGCACCCAGGTGATGTGGAAATGACCAATGAACAACTGGCGAAATTTACCGGCATGGCCGATGGCGAAGTTACATCGTGGGAGATGCGGCTCAGGCATACTTCCGGGCGGTATATATGGATGCGCAATTATGCGTCGGTATTTAGAAGGGATGGGCTGGGCGTGCCGGTGGAAATAGTGGGGATCATATTGGACGTTGCAAAGGAGAAAGAGATTGCCGATAAGCTGCTACAACGTGAAAAACAGTTGATCGAAGCCCAGTCGCAGGCTAAAATAGGCAGCTTTGAACTTGACGTGGAAACAGGGGCGATAGAAGTGACCCCGCAGTTCAAGGAGATATACGAAGTAACGGATGTTGACATTAGTGCAATTACCGGAAGGGTACATCCTGCCGACCGTGAGCGTGCGATTGCAAATAGAAATAAAACATTAGCTGAGGAGAGTACCGACGACAACGAATATCGTTACCTTGTAAACGGGAAAGAAAAGGTAATATGGTCGCGCGGGACAATATTCCATAAGAATGGAAGAAAAGTGCTGATAGGTACGGTAATGGATGTGACCAGCCGTCATGAAATGGTGCGTGAGCTACTGCAAAGCCGGGACCGGTATCAGCAGGCGCAGCAAATAGCCCACATTGGTAACTGGAACCGGAACTTAGAAACAAATGTGTGCACCTGGACCGATGAATTGTACCGCATTTACGATCTGGAACCCCGGCCAGATCACCTTCGCCCGGAAATTACAAGAGAGTACCGGCACCCTGATGATATAGCTATGTATGACGAGCATATGCAATTGTTGCGGGATGTTCATATTCCGTGCGATTTTAATTTCCGCATCATTTTACCAGATGGGCAATTGAAGCATCTAAATGTGAAGGCCGACATAGGGAGAAATGAGGAAGGAAAAGTAGTGAGGACATTTGGAACAGTGCAGGATATTACGGAGAAACAACTGCTAATAGACCAGCTAAGAGAAAGCGAAGCACTTTACAAGCAGGCGCAGGAATTATCGCACATTGGTAATTGGGAATGGAATCTCTTAAGTGGCAAAATCCATTGGTCTGACGAACTATACCGGATATATGGATTGTCTCCGGGTACAGAGCTTAGTTTTGATCAGATAATGGCTTTTAACCGGCCCGGGGATAACGAAAATATCAGGCAGAAGCTAAAAGCATGTAAGGAGACCTTCCAGCCATCAGAGACCTACTACCATATTATCCTGGAAGATGGCACTGAGAAGGTGCTTCATGCAAAGACGGAGACATTGGCAGAGGATGGAAAAGCCTATAAGATGGGGGGAACTATACAGGATGTAACTGAAAAGCAGTTGTTGATAGAACGGCTGCAGGAAAGCGATAAACTGTTCAGGCAGGCCCAGGAGATAAGCCGCATCGGCAACTGGTCTTGGGATATGGAAACAAAAAAGCTGGAATGGTCTGACGAGTTGTACCGCATATATGAACTGGAACCGCAGAGTATAGACACCAGCCCCACCATTGGGCTGTATAACCATCCGGAGGACGAAGCCATAATCCGTGATACCATTAAGGCTTCGCTTGAAAATCAGAAGCCGTTCGATTTCAATTACCGGATCATTTTAAAACAAGGCCGGGTGAAAACATTGAATGCCAGGGGTGAGGTAAAGCGCCGGGAGGACGGACAGCCGGGCATGATCTTCGGAACGGTGCAAGACGTAACCGAGCAAAAAAATGTAGAGCGGCAGTTAAAGGATTATCATGAATTTGTTGAGAAGATAACCGATGTTACGCCATCTATTATCGCTGCTTATAATATTCACTCCGGCCAGTTCTTTTTCATTAATGACGCGATTGAAAAACTGCTTGGCTATTCTTCTGCAAAAGTAATGGAGGAAGGGGCTGCTTTTATGGCATCCATCGTTCATCCGGATGATATACAGGCACTGATGGAGAAAAATAACCGTGCCCTTGAGGAAGCTAATCTGTTGGCGGATACCGATACCGAACCAATTGTGGAATTCAAATACCGTATGCTGAATAAACGTGGTGAATACCGGTGGTTTCATACCTATGGTACGATCTTTGAACGGGATGCGAGCGGCCAGGTTGTAAGTGTGCTTAATATATCCGTTGACATTACAGCGCAGGAGGAAACGGAACAGGCTTTGTACCGGAAAAACCTGCTTTTACAGCAATCCAATACCAGCCTGGAAGAGTACGCCTACGTAGCCAGCCACGACCTGAAAGAACCACTCCGGAAGATAAGCACCTTCAGCGACCGGCTATTGAATTCGCAACAGATTGTGCTGAATGAGGATGGTAAAATATATTTGGATAAGATAGCTGCCGCGGCCAACCGTATGCAGAAAATGATCAATGATCTGCTTTCCGTTGCCACTATACTGGGTAATAAAGCGTACGAGCCCGCCGACCTAAATGTATTAATGTCGGAGGCTATACAGCCATTAGACCATAAGATCGAAGAGATGGGGGCGGTTATCGAAGTCGATGCCCTTCCTGAGCTGGAGGTAGTTCCGTCGCAATTCAGGCAATTGTTTCAAAATCTCATCGGAAATGCATTGAAATTTGCAAGGCCGGATACTCAGTTACTCATTAAGATCACGCACAAGATCATAGGGCAGAAAGCAGGAGAACAGTTTGGCCTGACGAAAGCAAAAAACTACCTGCAAATAGAAATAGAGGATAATGGCATAGGGTTCGACAACCAGTATGCCGGTAAGATATTTGCCATATTCCAGCGGCTGCATGGTAAATCGGAATATGAGGGTACCGGAATCGGCCTGGCCATCTGTAAGAAAATAGTGGAGAACCATAACGGGGTGATATTTGCAAAAGGGATGCCCGGTATAGGAACCATTTTTACGATCGTCATTCCGATGTAAATTGTTATCGTTCCTTAGCATAACATAAAATTAAAAATTGTTGTTAAATTTAAATAAATGTGTAATATAAATATGCTTTTATTTACTTGACTTTTACTATTTTTGGGGAATATAGCCATAAAATAACAATTGTTTTGATGGATCAATCTGTAATGCATTCAGTATTTATTGTGGATGATGATGTGGACGACAGGGAATCAATACGGGACGCCTTTTTAGAGAACAACCACCAACATCGTTTTGTGTTCATGCAAAGTGGCGACCAGCTTCTTCGCAATTTTAGCGATGAGCGCGGCGCCATACATCCCTCCCTTATTTTGCTCGACCTGAACATGCCCGGAAAGGATGGCAGGGAAGTGCTTTTTGAAATGAAAAAGCACGATACGCTTAAACTTATTCCGGTAATTGTAATTACCACTTCTTCCGCCGACAAAGACAAGGAGGCCTCCTATAGGCTTGGTGCCAACTGTTTTCTTACCAAGCCCAATTCCTACAAAGAACTGATGGAGATCACTGATTCTATAGCCAGGCTGTGGTTGGTACCCAATTCGAAATAGTTTTCCAGGTTTGTTGCTGTGATATAACAAAACGCCCCGCGAGAGCAGGGCGTTAGCAAATCTATATTTCGTTAGTCTTAGTTGTAGTTAACAGTTATTGGAACTGCTGTAGAATTGGTATAAGCGTTTGGGGCCTGTGCAGCAGAAACGGTAAGTGTTGCACCTACTGTAAGTGTTTGTGTGCCGCTGCCGCTCAAAGTACCCGTAGCTGATGGAGTGCTGGTGAAAGTACCCATGCTCATAGTATGTGAAGAACCATCAGACAATGTAGCGGTAGAAGGTAAAGTGATAGCGTATGTGTAAGCTGCTGTACCAGATACAGTGAAGTTTGCTGCTGCTACAGTACCCTGTGTTGCTGGGAGCGTAACGCCGCCGGTAGCAGAACGTGTGCTTGCTGGGGCAAGAACTACTGTACCACCTGATGAAACTGGCACATTTGCAACGGAATAGTATGAAAAGTGTTTACTAATCCTTTTCTTCCATCGCATATAATGGATTGAATAGAAATACCTCTGCGGGCAATTTCTTCTACCCCTGCCAGATACAGTGCATTGGTTTCCGTTTTGACATATTGCTTGAAAAGATATTGCCCGCTAATGCTATCTTTAAAAACCATTACCCCAAATTTTCGTAAACCTCCGAGCAACCACGTCTTGCAAACTGCCAGTAGTGTAGATAATATTGCTGGTAGAAAATCAGCAATACGATGTTGCAGTTATCTCATAATTGCCGTTACTGGCTATATCGTCCTATTACGGACATGCGCAAGAGTTTTGATTCATTATGTGGCATTGTCAAGACAGAACTGAAGCAGGATATTTTGAGCGGGGATGTTTTTGTGTTTGTAAACCGCCGCCGCAGTCATATTAAGCTGCTTACCTGGGAAGGAGATGGATTTGGTCTTTATTATAAGCGGCTGGAAAAAGGCACTTATGAGTTGCCCGCTTTAGGCAAAAATGGTTCGATAAATGTAAGTGCCCAGCAACTGATGCTGATGTGGCAGGGTATCAGCCTGAAGCGTATAAAATATCGCAAACGTTATCAACATTCAGAGCCGGAATGTGAATAAAGTATGATGCGCAAAACACGCTTGCGGTGTATCTTTGTAATCGTATGGAAGCCGCCGTCACAGCAGATTACAAAGCATTATACGAAGAACTTCTTCCTAAGTATGAGGCATTGTTTTATGAGGTTGCACAGCTCAAGAAAATGATCTTTGGCAGCAGACATGAACGATTTGAATCTACTATCACCGAAAGCAGCCAGCTTACACTTGGCTTGGCGGTGGATGCGATAGCCACAGCAGCGGAAACGGAAGAAGTAATAGTAACCAAAACAATCACCAAGGTTGCTTCCAAACCCATAGCTCATCCTGGCCGCTCACCGCTTCCTGCACATCTGCGCAGGGAGGAAACTATACTGGAACCTGCAATCATTCCCGAAGGCAGCAAGAAAATAGGCGAAGAAATTACGGAGGAACTGGAGTACGTGCCGGGAGAATTGTTTGTAAAAAAGTATGTACGTCCTAAATACGCTACACCTCAGTCGGCCCAATCAACCAATACTGTAATTGTCATAGCTCCGCTGCCTGTGCGCCCGATAGAAAAAGCGATTGCCGGACCTGGATTACTGGCACAGGTAGTAATAGATAAATATGTTGACCATCTCCCGCTTTACCGGCAAATGCAACGCTTTGACAGGGCGAGCGTAAAAATAGCATATTCTACTCTTAGCGATTGGATAAGCGCTACCTGCACACTAATAGATCCGCTCTACCAAGCCTTAAAATCGGAAGTATTACAAAGCCGATATCTTCACGCAGATGAAACGCCTATCAAAGTATTGGATAATGATAAGAAGGGGAAAACCCACAGAGGTTACTTTTGGGTGTATAACCATAGTCCGGGCAAGATGGTATTCTTTGACTATCAGGAAGGCAGGGGTGAGAGCGGTCCTCAAGGCATACTAAAAGAATATAAAGGCTATCTGCAAACGGATGGCTACCAGGTTTATGATGCTTTTGATAAAAGGGAAGGAATCACCCTATTGCATTGTATGGCCCATGCACGCCGCTATTTTACGGAAGCTGTGAGTAATGATGCCGACCGGGCAAATTATGCATTGGAACGCTTTCAGCAACTTTATGCAATAGAGCGCAACTGTAAGGAAAAGGAACTCACACACCAGCAGCGTAAAGAGGTGCGGCAGAAAAATGCAGTACCTATACTCGAAGAACTCGGCAAGTGGATGAAGGCGCAATATATCCAAACCCTACCTAAAAGCCCGATAGGAAAAGCACTGGCTTACAGCATTGAGCGTTGGGAAAAATTATGCCTTTATACAACCGACGGAATACTGAATATAGATAACAATCCAGTTGAGAACAGCATCCGCCCTGTGGCCATCGGTAGAAAGAACTACCTGTTCTGCGGATCCCATGAGGCAGCAAAGAGAACTGCCATGCTTTACAGTTTACTCGGCACATGCAAAATGCATGGCGTTAATCCGTTTGTCTGGCTCAAAGATATCCTGGAACGCTTGCCCTCATTCCCAGTTAACAAGATCAAAGAATTATTGCCACATAGGTGGGCTCAAGCGCAAAACTAGAAAGCTAACCGCTTTATTACAACAGGTATTTAGCCGTTAGGATACAAATTTTCTACCAAAATAAGTGGTGTCCATCAGAACATTTACCGCACACTCAAACGTGCATCTTCGTTCCAGCTTACAGGCATCAAGCTTGCGCTGGATGCTCTTGGTTGAACAATTGTATTGTTCTGCAAGTTGTGCATAAGTCTGCTTGCCAGAAGTATATTGTTCCCAAAGAACTGACGTATCTATACGCTCGCCTCCACGAAACTGTTTTCCACATGAGAGACACTTATAAAGCTGTTTATCATGTATAATTCCATTTTTCTTTATGGATTTTGAACCGCAATAAAAGCAAATTTTTTATTCATAGCCTTTCAAATACTCCAAAGCTAAGCCAGCAAAGGGTTTCAAAGGTTTTTAGCCTACTTTTTGTCCATTATGCCAAAAAACGGCATTGGAAACGAGTTGTTGCGCACCTACGGAGCGCCGTAAAGCCCTGTCCGGTGGATACTACAAAGCTTTTGCTCCGATGGAGCATCCATGTAGATTTATTAAGTTGAAACGATATAGATTGTTGTGTAGAGACGGGAAGCATCCCGTCTCTACGGCATACATTATTCCATTTTTCGGAAAATCCATCCGCATGTCGGAATTACGGCGCACTCTTAATTTTATAAATAATTGATTATCAACAATTTAAAATTCTGGCACGCCGTTGGTATTGTACTATGCAAACAAACAAACGAATTAAATTCCAAAAAACAAATAACAAATTCCAAACTCAAACATTAACTCAAACAAATCTCAAACAAACAAAAAAAAACTCAAATGAAAAACATCGCAAAAGTACTCGTAGCAGCATCAATGATCCTCGGTTGTTCAGTTAACAACTCTTTCGCCCAGGCAACAGCAACAGCATCTGCCTCAGCAACGATCATCACACCTATCACTATCGCTTTAGTTACCAACATGAACTTCGGTAACATCGCAGTTTCCCCTTCATCAGGTGGTACAGTAGTTCTTGCTCCTGCAAGCACACGTTCTGCTACCGGTGGCGTTACGCTTCCAGCAACTCAGGGTACTGTTGCAGCAGCTAACTTCACTGTTTCTGGTACAGCAGCATATACTTACGCCATCACTTTACCTTCTACAGCTACATTGTCTGACGGTTCTTCACATACCATGAGCATGGGTTCCTTCACCAGCACTCCATCTGCAACTGGTACTTTGAGCGGCAGCGGTACACAGACACTTACAGTAGGTGCCACACTTACGGTTTCCGCTGCACAGGCTCCTAATGCTTACACCAATTCTACAGCAGTTCCAATAACTGTTAACTATAACTAAGACTAACGAAATATAAAACTTGCTAACGCCTCGCGAAAACGGGGCGTTTTTTGCTTTTGCCGCGAGTTATAAAACGGTTTATTTATGGCGACACGCAGTACGCGAATGCAGCGATCAGGTTTTATTGCCCTTTATAAACGTCGTTTTCCCATTTGCCAGCCTGAAGTATAACCCCGTTCGGGGCCAATACCTGGCCATTGCCGTTCATTTTATTGTCTTTCCACTCGCCATTATATTTTTGCTGAGTGGGCCATGTATAGATCCCATGCCCGTTCATCTTGTCGTTTTTCCATTCGCCATTATATACGTCGCCATTCGGCCACATGGCCTGGCCATGTCCGGATAGCGAATGGTTTTGAAACTGGCCGGAATATACCAGGTCTCCTTTATAGGCAACATCGGAGTGCGTGTGGTTTTCATCGGAATGATACAAAGGCCCGTTGTAAGGGATAGTTAGTTTGCCTTCTACGATCTCGTTATTCTGCCAGATGCCATTCAGCACATCGCCATTTTCCCAGGTGTAAACACCACGGCCATCCCTTTGGTCATTTTTAAAATCGCCCTGGTATTTGTCGCCGTTTTTAAACATATACACGCCATTGCTCAGCTTTTCTCCCTGCGCATTTATTTCGCCTATATACTTATCCCCATTCGGAAGCCTTACAGTTATTGTTTTATCGGTGATTTCCCTAGTAGATTTTTCCTGCGGGGCGTGCACATTCAGCTTGTTTACATTTTTTGACCAGCCCAGGGGCTCATATTTGGTTAATGGCCTGCAGGCTAGTTTTTTTATTTTCCCTGCATCGGTTATGATCTCCACTTTGCGGTCTTCGGCATAGCCAGTATGGCCGGCCTTGGGGGCGCGTTCTATCTGTCCTTTCCCAACGCACACGGTTACATTTTTTTCAGGTATCCCTTTCTTCATTAGGTAGCTGCGCACGTTCATTGCCCGCTCTGTGGAAAGAGAATCGTTATGCGCCCGGCTACCCAGGTAGTCGGCATAGCCGTATAGCAGCAGTTGCTGGCTTTTGTTCACTTTGTTTGTGGATACCAACGCATCTATTGTCTTCGTGGCATCTGCGCTAAGTTTTGCAACATTCAGGTCGAAATAAACAATGTTTTCGGCTGCGGGCTTCTGGGCGAGGCTGATAAAAGTACCAGTTACGGCAAGCAGGCAGCAGAATGAGCTGCGTATAAGTGTGGTAATGGACTGGTTTTTCATATAGCGAATTGTTTTGTCTGTTTCCAATCGCTAAAGTATAAAACATTGGTGTATTGTATTGCTTATTTGGGTAGCATCATCAATATTTAATTGCGGTGACTTCCATTTTTTGGAAAAAATGTCTATCGCACGGAGAAATGAAAAGTTGTCGATCTGTTAATCATTTGGTTATCAGGTGGTTAAAATTTTGGCACGCTGTTGGTTATATACTTACCAAACAAACAACGAATTAAATTCCAAAAAACAAAAAGCAAATTCCAAACTCAAACAACAAAACATAGTCAAATGAAAAACATCGCAAAAGTACTCGTAGCAGCATCAATGATCCTCGGTTGTTCAGTTAGCAACTCTTTCGCACAGGCAACAGCAACAGCATCTGCCTCAGCAACGATCATAACTCCGATCACTATTGCTTTGGTTACAAACATGAACTTCGGTAACATCGCAGTTTCCCCTTCATCTGGTGGTACTGTGGTTCTTGCTCCGGCAAGCACCCGTTCGGCTACCGGCGGC
>Ga0206969_1048_pt2 | contig 28336 bp, 20 predicted proteins | sample Alteio_BWOrgHeat_87_FD_153256 | JGI IMG/M metagenome (GOLD analysis project Ga0206969, IMG submission 153256) | Enriched cells from forest soil in Barre Woods Harvard Forest LTER site, Petersham, Massachusetts, United States -... | ecosystem: Environmental > Terrestrial > Soil > Temperate forest >... | reverse complement strand
AAAGCCAGTAGTGCAGCAATAATGTATATGACCGGCCCCCCAAATATCGAAAAGCGTACATTTTTCAAGGCCGCAGCTTTATCATAGTTTTTGCCCAGGTAGTGTTTCACATTATAGTAGTAAAACCATGTAAGTAAAAACGTGGCGGCTGAGAAGGTGAGTCCCCATATCATAACCACTATCGGTGAAAGCGGGTATTCGCCCATCATAGCTGTGGGAAAGGGCAGCAGACAGATGAGGAACAACAGGCAGGCATTGATCCAGGTTGTCCCGAAATCAGCGTGAGTGCTCATTCTCATTATCTGGGAGTGGTGCAGCCATATGAGTGTAACAAAGAAAAAACTGACTGCCCAACTAAAAAATGTAGATCTCACGGCGATCAGCGCATTCCAAACATCTTTTGCATTTTCGGGATGTTCTAAGTGAGGTACCTTCAGTTCAAGCACCAGCAATGTCAATACAATGGCAAAAACACCATCGCTGAATGTTTCCAGCCGTTTTTTGTCAAACGGCCATTTCTTGAACTTATTTGCTATCCCCAATCTATAAACAGATATTTCAAGCGAAATTTACGAAAAGTTATAATAATGGACACCCTGCATAAAAACTATACTTAAATTTTTAAAGTGGATGCCAGGCTCGCCGGTTTTTATCTCAGATACAAGATATTACTTTACCTTTAAAAATGGTTAGACCCATAGCAGGATATACAAAAAGTCGCGGGTGAGTTTTTTCAGATTTATATTATATGCCATTGTCCCTTTTTTGCCCATCGTTTGCCGTGGGCAGTCTGACGTATATGAAGTAACTACCGGGGCGATACATTTTCATTCCGATGCGCCACAGGAACTGATAAAGGCGACTTCTAAGAACTTAGTGGGCGTCATTGACGCTTCGAAACGTACCTTCCTTTTTAAGATAAGTGTTGCATCTTTTGCAGGGTTCAACAGCCCGCTGCAAAAAGAGCATTTCAATGAGAACTATATGGAAAGCGAAATATTTCCCTATGCGTCTTTTTCAGGGAAGATCATTGAAGAAATAGACCTTACAAAGGATGGGGATTTTAATGTGCGTGCAAAGGGAAAGCTCAGTATTCACGGCGTAGAACACCAGCGCATAATAAAGTGCCATGTCATGTGCAGGAGCGGCACGATAATGGTGCAGTCGGATTTTACAGTATTGCTGGCCGATTATAATATAAAGATCCCCCGCATAGTATCAGACAAGCTATCTCCCGAAATCAATGTTTCTATTAATGCCATTCTTTCGTCAAGGCCCTCATCGTGAACCGGGGGCTCGTTGAGCTTGTTTCCCGTTTCAGCGACATATACTTTGTTATAAATGAAATATCCTGTTATTTTTGAAATACATCTTTATTGTTCCTGATGCGCAAACCTGATACTAACATCACGAAGGCCATGCTCAAAACAACACCGTTGGTTTTGTTGGGCCTTTATTTCATTCTGTCAATTGCGCTGCAGGGATGCTACGACGACAATGCGACAGATATATATCCGCAGTCCGCAGTGCCGGGCAGCAGTCTTTGTGATACGACAAATGTATCCTTTTCAAAAATCATTGAACCGATCCTGCTTCAAAACTGCGCGCTGCCGGGCTGCCATGCCAGTTCATCGCCTACCGGGGGATACACTTTGGATAACTACAACGGTGTACGTTCCATTGTGCTGAGCGGAAGGATCGTTGGCGCCATCACCCATTCCTTTGGCTACTCGCCCATGCCAAAGGATGCTGCAATGCTCAATGACTGCCAGGTAGGACTAATAACAAGCTGGATAAACCAGGGCGCACAAGATAACTAACAGCACTAACGATATTCTAAATGAACACCAGGCTAAGCGTTTTATTCTTAATTATTTTGTCACTTGGCAGCCCACGCAGCTTTGCCCAGGTAACTGGCAAAGAAGACACATCAACGGACAATACTGACTATCTTGAAAAAATATTGGAGAAAGAAATTAATGCAGCCGGGAGCAATTCTGTGTATTATACAACCGCTACATTTAAGTCAACCCGCATCATCAACGGGCAGAGTATAGAAAATGTAGGAAGGGGTGTGCTTGATTTTCGCATATCGCACCGGTTTGGCGAACTGAATGAAGGCGTTCAGAACCTATATGGCCTTGATAATGCAACCACAAAATTCGGGTTCGATTATGGTCTTACCGACTGGCTGATGATAGGCATCGGGCGGAGCAGCTTTGAAAAGGAGTACGATGGTTTTTTCAAAGCAAAGATCCTTCGCCAGGCTTCTAACAGGCGCAGGCCCATTAGTATAAGTTATGTTGGCGGTATGTCGGTGCAGACCATGTCTGTGGTGAATATTCCGGGATATACATACTATCTAAGCAACCGGTTGTTTTATTTCAATCAATTATTGCTGGCACGGAAATTCAACAAATCTTTCTCGCTTCAACTTATGCCTTCCTACCTTCACTACAACCTCGTCACAAATGCCGGTGAGCCGAATGATGTATTGGCTATGGGCGCTGGTGGGCGCATGAAGGTAAGTAACCGGATAGCCATTACCGGCGAGTATTATTATGTGATTCCGGGGCATAAGTTAGATGGCTACAATAATTCAGTTTCGGTGGGTATAGACATTGAAACCGGGGGGCACGTATTCCAGCTTTTCCTCACTAATTCGTCAGCGGTTACGGAGCGAACTTTTATTGGCGAGACTACTGGTGATGCATTAAAAGGGCACCTGCACCTCGGGTTCAACATTTCAAGGGTATTTACCGTAGTAAAATCCAGGGAAATAGTAAATATTGATAAAAGCTGGTAGCAGCAATTTCATCCTTACAGTATGTTCAGAATAGCCTTGGTTATGCTTTTGTTGGGTTCCTGGTTAGCCAGGGGCCAGAAGCCGTTTACCAGGGACTATGCGCTTATAGAATCTGCAGCAGGTGTAAAAGTGAATGCGCTGGCGCAAGACAAAACAGGATACATATGGATAGGCACGGATAACGGCCTGATCTGCTATAACGGGCAGCGCTTCCAGAAAATACAGGACAGCATACAGAAGCCCGTGACAGCCATTGCGGTTAGCGGTAATAACGTGTGGGTAGGGTATAGTAATGGGAAAATCGGCGTGGTTACCAACCTGTTCGTCCAGCCCATGCATATAGACAACGGGCCATCATCAGTAATCACTTCGTTGTCCACTAACGGTATCAATGTACTGCTTGCCAGCACGGAGGAAGAAGGCGCATTTGTTATTATCAACGGGATAGCTGCCAGGCTGAATACGGCAAACGGCATGTCTGATAATTTTGCTTACGACCTGTCCGTTATCAGCGCCACTCGTTTGCTTGCGGGTACAGACGTAGGCATCAATGATATGGCCCTTGTGAATAACAAAATCGTCAATGACGTATTCACCACAAAGCAGGGCCTGCCAGATAATATTGTCTGTGTGATCAGGAATATACCGGGTACGCCGCAATACCTTATTGGTACGCAGGAAGGCGGCATCGCGCTATATAATTCAGAGAATAAAAAGATCGGCCTTCCGCGCCCGGATGGCAGCAAGTGGGCGTACGGACAGGTGAATGATATTCTGCCCCTTTCCGGAAAGCGGACCTGGGTAGCAACAGAAGATGGCTACCTGCTGCAATTAGACATCAACGACACTTTTGGAATAGATGTTCGCCCATATTATTACCCCGGAAAGAGCTTTAAAAAATTGCTGGCAGACAAGGCCGGGAATATATGGTGCGGCACAAATCATGGGTTGACAATGATGACCGGAGAATACCTCTCGGGTATAAGGCTTGGCCAGCCATTTTCGTTATACGATGCCACCGCGATGGCGTACAACGACGATGCGCTATGGATAGCCCTGAAGAAAGAACTGTACCAGGTGTCGCTAAAAGATACCGGGGCGAAACTTGTGCCGGTGTTTTCTGCCAAAGCAACTATTACCAGCTTGTTTAAGGATAAGGATGGCAGGCTTTGGGTAGGGACCCTGGGCAACGGCCTGTATTACGAGAAGGCAAAGAATAAAATTGAGAAAGTGACCGGAATAAATGAACTGGGCGCGGACGAAAGCATACTAAGCATCGCTGGTACCAGCGACCGGATATGGGTGGCCGGCATAAAGGGGGTAGAAGAGCTATCATTTCCTGTAAACGGAAAGATATCCTTAGTAAAACATCATGGAAAGAAAACCGGGATAGGCAGCGACTACGTTTACCAGTTATATGCCGACCATAAAGGAAATATTTGGATGGCCACTGACGGCGCAGGCGTCTGTATGTATGACGGCAAGGACTATCATCACTGGAATGCCGCCTTCGGGCCCGGCGGTAAGGTGGCATACACTATTACAGAGGATGTTAATGGTGATATTTGGGCCGGGACCATGTTCAAAGACCTCTATCGTTACCACAACAATACCTGGGAGAATTTAAAGCGGCCGGAAGCACAGTATGCCGATATTAATATTTCTGCGGTAATGGCCAATGCCACCGGGGAGGTAATATCTGTTTATGAACGGTGCATAGATGAATGGTATCCGCAAAGCCACTATTTCAGGCATTTTAACGGTGCCCTGGGTATGGGTATAGACAGTACATCAAATGTGCTGAACTGTGCCGCGAAAGATGGTAACGGCAATGTATTCCTGCCATACCAGCATGGCATACTGGAGTTCAAGAACCAGGGCAGACAGTACGACATAAGGCCGTCGGTACATGTGGTGCATCCGCTCGTTTATTCTAAGCCGATACCAAGTGGCAAGCACAAATTTGACCATGATGAAAACTATGTTGGTTTTGCTTTTGACGGCATCAGCTATGCCAACCACGAACGGCTGAACTACCGCTATACGCTGCAGGGCCTTAATGAAGGCTGGATATATACGCGCGATGCATCGGTGAGTTTCCCAAAGCTGTCACCGGGTACTTATAAATTCAGGGTGCAGGTGTCGTTAAACCCGGCTTTTGAACGTCCTAATGAGGACGACTATGAGTTTACCATCTCAGCCCCTTACTGGGAAACCAATTGGTTTTATTTTTTATCGGCGGTCTTTGTTTTTATCATCGGCTACTTATACATCAAACTGCGGGAAAAAAGATTGAGGAGTATATCCCTTTTACAGCAGGAGCGAATGATGTTTGAGTACGAGCACCTGAAGAGCCAGGTAAATCCACACTTCCTGTTCAATAGCTTGTATGTGCTATCCATACTTATAGAGGAAAAGAAAGAGAACGCGCTGACCTACACCGTGCACCTTGCAGACCTGTACCGGAATATGCTCACCCACAGTAAGAATGACCTCATTCTGCTGCAGGAAGAACTGGAGATATTGATGAACTACATTCACATTCAGCAAACAAGGTTTGGGGACGCATTGCACGTGAACATAGAAATACCTGAAGACATTAAGGAGACAAGGAAGATAGTGCCGCTGGCCCTGCAACTGCTGGTGGAGAACGCCATCAAGCATAATATCGTATCCAAGGCGCAACCCTTAGTTATTACTATTACTGCGGTAAAAGATGAAATAATTATCCGCAACTTTATACAGCCAAAGATGAGTAAGGATAAAGGCGCTGGCATAGGGCTTGTAAATATCAGGCAGCGCTATGCTCTGCTCACAAAAAAACCTGTATCTTATGGTGTGCATGAAAATGAATATATCGTTAAATTGCCGTTGCTATGAATATTGTACTGATCGAAGATGAGCACCTGGCCTACCAGCGCATGGCCAAATTGGTTAAGGAGATCATTCCCGAATCTCAGATCGTGGCGCACCATGATAGTGTGGAGGCGGCGGCAAAGTGGTTCCTGGCAAATCCGTTGCCGGGGCTTGTGCTGCTGGACGTGCAGCTATCTGATGGCACGGCTTTCGACCTTTTGAAATTAGTGAAGTTGGATTGTCCCGTCATTTTCACCACGGCTTATGACCAGTATGCGCTTGATGCATTTGCCACCAACAGTATCGACTACCTGCTAAAGCCGATAAAAAAGGCCGACCTGGAAAGCGCCTTGCAAAAACTGCAATCATTCAGGAAGATATTCAGCGCAGCCGAAGTTGCTAAAATGCCCGTGCCTGTTCCTGCCGAATACAAAAAAAGGTTTGTGATACGGTTTGGCGAGCATATAAAATCGCTGGCGGTGGAGGATATTGTGTATTGCTACAGCGAGAATAAAAGCACCTATGCGCGCACCGCCGACGGCAGGATATACCCCCTGGATAATAACCTGGACATGCTGGAAGGGATGCTGAACCCGGCTGATTTTTTCCGCATAAACCGCCAATATATAGTGACACTGAAAGCCATAAGCGAAATGAAAACCTACAGCAAAGCCAGGGTGATAATACGGCTGAACCCGGTGGTGAAAGAGCCCCCGGTAGTAAGCTCTGAGCGGGCCGCCGATTTTAAAAAATGGCTGGCAGGGGAGGCATATTGATGCAATAAACTGCGTAAAATAACGTTTTTTTATAAGCATATAATGGCCGTTTGGTAACAATTCCTTCATAATGCGATAGCTTTGCTAACCTGTTGTGGCAGCATATGTTATGCGGCAACTGGCTTTAATTTATCTAAATATGAATAAAAGGCTGCGCTGGATCCTTCAGACTGTGTTGGTGTTTTTTATTGTAATGGCCTGCGACAGGTTCTTTATCTTATTTTCATCGGGCTACCTGCATGGCGTTACACACAACCTGTTTCGCGCACTTGCGCTGGGCACACGCTATGACCTGCGCGAACTGGGCATCCTCGCTGTTGTTATGCTGCTGTTCAGCCTTATCCCTTTCCTCGATCCGTTCAGGTCAGCCGTTGGCAAAAAGTTTTGGGTGGGCTTGTTGTCCGTGCTTTCTGTTCTTGTTGTGTTTACTTATGTGATAGATGCCATGCACTTCGATTACCTGGGCCAGAGGCTGAATGCAAGTGTACTCAACTTTATACCAGAGGGCGGCACATCGGCGCTGATGGTATGGCAAACCTACCCGGTCTTTAAGCTGCTACTGCTTATATCTGCATTGAGCGCAATTATTATTTTCTTCCTGGCCAGGGTAATAAAAAACACCGCTGCCCAAACTGCGCCGGTAAGCAAGCGTGGCAATATTGTGGGCTGCATATCGTTGTTCTTAGTTGCCGCCTTGTGTATCTTCGGTACGCTGAGCCAGTATCCGCTGCGCTGGAGCGATGCCTTTGGGCTGGGCGACAGCAGACTCTCGCAACTGGCGCTGAACCCCATCCAGAGCTTCTTTAGTTCCATGCACTTCCGCAAAGTCTCGTATGATGAGCAAGCTACCCGCAAGTATTATCCGCTAATGGCAAGCTACTTCGGGCTGCCTGCCGGTGGCGCGGGTGCGCCGGACTTTAAACGTACCGTGGCAGATAACACCGCCCCAAAACCCAATGTGGTGCTGGTGATCTGCGAAAGCTTTAGCGCCTATAAAAGCTCCATGTGGGGCAACCCGCTGAATACTACGCCCTTCTTTAACTCCATGTGCAATGAGGGGGTATTTTTCAATCACTGCTTTACTCCGCACTTTGGAACGGCAAGGGGTGTGTGGGCCACCATTACGGGCATACCCGATGTGCTGCTGGACAAGACTGCCAGCCGCAACCCCATGATCGTGGACCAGCATTCTATAATGAACGACTTTATCGGTTACGACAAAGATTACTTCATAGGTGGCAGCACCAGTTGGGCCAATATAAAGGGCGTGCTGGACAATAATATACAGGGCATCAACATTCACGAGCAGGGCAGCTACAACGCCAAGAAGGTGGATGTATGGGGCATAAGCGATAAGAACCTTTTCCTGCAAGCCAATGAAGTGCTGCGTACCAAAACCGGGCCTTTCTTCACCATCATCCAAACGTCTGACAACCACAGGCCATACACCATACCTAAGGAGGATAAAGACGAGTTTAAGCTGGTGACCTATCCCAATGATACCTTGGTAAAATATGGTTTCCAGAACAACGATGAACTGAACGCCTTCCGCTATACCGACTTCTGTTTCCAGAAGTTTATAGAGGCGGCGAAAAAAGAAAACTATTTTAAAAATACCGTCTTTGTTTTTATTGGTGACCATGGTATAAGGGGCAACGCCGGCGAAATGTTCCCCAAGGCATGGACGGCCAATGCGCTCACCTGCTTTCATGTGCCACTGCTGTTTTATGCGCCTGCACTATTGAAGCCGGAAAAGCACACCATGATAAGCTCACAAGTGGATGTGATGCCCACCATTGCAGGTATTGCAGGCATACCCTACACCAATGCCACTATGGGTCGCGACCTGCTGCACCTCACAGACACCACAAACAATGTAGCCTTCCTCATAGACCATGACGAACGGAATATTGCGGTAGTGACCGGTGGCTATGTATTCCAGCACCCGCTATCTAACAGCAATGAATCGCTGGTATCTATTAACAACAACGATCCTATCTCAAAAGAAACCGCAGCAGACATAACTGCCCACCTCCGCGACCTCACTCTGGCATTCTACGAAACTTCCCGGTTCATGCTGTTTAATAACAAGAAGGCGCAGAAGTGAGGTGTCTTCGGAACATGGAAGAAACCCGGTCTTGCTGTCTCCATATTAAGGCAATTCCGTTATCTTTTCACATTACAACACTAAAATTATTTGTTAAAGCCAGATATATGATTCCCCTTTAGGGCGCAGGGGTTTACCTTTGCGCCATGAAAAGCAAAAAGACCACCATATTTCTTATATCTTTTTTCATAGTATTGGGCGTAGCGTTCCTCGCTTACTTTTATAAGGTAAGCCATGAGCAGAAAGCATCCACACTACCCATCGTAGGTAACGACCAGAACCATCATATAGCGCCATTTTCCTTTACCAACCAGGACGGCAAAACAATAACCAATGAAGATGTAAAGGGCAAGATATGCGTAGTGGAATATTTTTTCACCACCTGCAAGGGCATGTGCCCCCGCATGAATGAGGATATGGAGAAGGTTTACAAAGCATTCCGTGGCAATAAGAATGTACTCATCCTATCACACTCAGTTGACCCTGTACGCGATACGGTAGGCGCTATGAAGGCATACAGCCTCCGCTTCGATGCCGACCCTACACAATGGATGTTCCTCACCGGCGATAAAAAGCAGTTGTATGATATGGCGCGCTACAGCTATCTCATCAGCGCAGAAGATGATACCGCTGGTGTGAGCATAGACAAAGACTTTATTCACGACAAGCACTACGCCCTGGTTGATGGCTATGGCCGCGTACGCGGCTTCTACGATGGGTTATCTCCGGCAGATATAGGCAGGCTTATAGGGGATATTAATGTGTTGCTGAAGGAAAACCCCTGACCCCTCCCGATAGAAAAATCGGGACGTTGTGCCGGGGAACCAAGCATTTAGCGGCGCCTATGATGTCAGCGGATGTTAATAATTGGGCATTTTTATTTTGGCATGGATAAAGCTGAGTGTTGGGCGGGCCGGAAATGAGGGGAAGCCCCGGCACAACGTCCCGCTTTTTAGCGGGAGGGGTTTGGGGTTACAGGGTTGGGGTTTTACATCCACTTCAGCGCACCCTTCTTCCATGCATACAACAAGCCCATGAAAAGGATGAACATGAAAACAACAATTTCTATAAGGCCGGGCATACCTATTTTCTTCACAGCTACCGCCCAGGGATACATAAATACCAGTTCCACATCGAATACCAAAAAGATGAGCGCGAACAGATAATACCCTACATTGAATTGTATCCATGATGTACCGGTGGTAGGTACACCGCACTCATAAGGCTCGCCTTTTACTGTATTCTTCGATGATTTGGCAATGGCTTTAGATGCTAAAATGCCGCCGCCCGCAAAGGCTATGCCCACAATTATTAAAAGTATTAACGCTCCAGGTCCCATAATTAATATACTATTGTTTAAAAAACTCAACTCGCGTCATTGCGACCGCGTGCCGCCTAAGCTTTAGCGGTGGCGCAGGAACGAAGTAGCCTCATTATATGTATATGTTGCGTGAGATTGCTTCGCCACAGCAATCGCACAAGGCTAATCCTGTGGCTCGCAATGACGCGAGAAATTACCAGGTCGCTGCATCATTTTCTACATCTTCCTGGGTTACATAATGTCCTGCCATCACACGTTCCAACGCCTCTATAATCTCCACATTATACTGCTCCCTGCTGATGCGTTCAGGACTTAGCTGGCAGCCCATATTATCTTCCTCGTCTAATTCCTTTAACATAAAATCACATAAATTAGTAGTTGGATAAAATTGCAGCTTAAATGTATAAAATAAATTTTCTTTTCCGTTAAAATTTATACTTTTAAAAAAAAATAAAAACTATGGCAATTAAAATCACGGAAGATTGTATCAATTGTGGCGCCTGCGAACCCGAATGCCCGAATGGGGCCATTTATGTAGGTGGAGATGAATGGAGATTCTCCTATAAAACATCCTTATCAGGGTCATTTGTATCAAAAAGCGGTATGACCAGCGACGCCGATGAAGCGCATGAAGCGGTATCGAACGATGTGTATTATATCGTGACGGATAAGTGCACCGAGTGCGTAGGCTTCCATGAAGAGCCGCAATGCGCCTCGGTATGCCCGGTAGATTGTTGCCTGCCTAATGAGGACTGGGTGGAAACAAAAGAAGAACTGGAGGCAAAAATGCATTCGCTGCACCCATAATTTTAACGCTTCACACACTTAATGTTAACTAACTTTATATAATAATGGAATCAGTTATAGAGAATCATGTAGGGCGTGATACAACCCTGATAGAATCAGACAGCATAGTGATCAGGTTTTCGGGCGATTCGGGTGATGGCATGCAGCTTACCGGAACGCAGTTTACAGATACCGCTGCATTTTTGGGAAATGACCTGAGTACCTTCCCCGAATTTCCGGCGGAGATACGCGCCCCTATAGGCACTACAGCGGGCGTTTCGGGTTTCCAGGTACACTTTGGCAGCAAAGAAATATTTACGCCGGGAGATGAATACGATGTATTGGTGGCCATGAACTCGGCAGCGCTTAAAGTGGACCTTGCGCGATTGAAGAAAGGTGGCGTTGTTATTCTCAACACTGCCGGCTTCGATAAGAAGAACCTGAACCTGGCAGGCTACCCCGAAGGGGCTAATCCGCTGGAGGATGGCACCCTTGATAATTACATAGTGCATAAAATAGACGTCACAAAATTCACCAAAGAATGCCTTGCAGGTTCCGGCCTTGGCATGAAGGAAATAGAGCGGTCGAAAAACATGTTTGTGCTTGGCCTGCTGTTCTGGATGTTTGATGAGCCAATGGATTATACCATTAGCTTTATCAACGAGAAATTTGCGAAGAAGCAGGACATTGCTGATGCCAACATCAAGACGCTTAAAGCCGGCTGGAATTTCGGCGACCATACCGAGATATTTACCACCCGTTACAAGGTGGCGCCTGCCCAACTGCCTAAAGGCACCTACCGTAACATCTCCGGCAACCATGCAACGGCTATTGGCCTTGTTGCGGCTTCTGAGCTTACGGGCCTGCCGCTGTTCCTGGGGTCTTACCCCATCACTCCGGCGTCTGATGTATTGCACGAACTGTCGAAATACAAGACGAGCAACGTAAAGACGTTTCAGGCAGAGGATGAGATAGCGGCTATCTGTGCAGCTATAGGCGCATCCTATGCAGGGGGACTTGGTGTTACTACTACGTCTGGGCCAGGGATGTCGCTGAAAACAGAAGCGATAGGTCTTGCAACAATATTGGAAATTCCGTTGCTCATTATCAATATCCAGCGTGGCGGCCCGTCAACGGGCTTGCCTACGAAAACAGAACAATCGGACCTGATGCAGGCGATGTATGGCCGGCATGGCGAAGGACCGTTGCCAATAGTTGCCGCATCGTCTCCGGCCGATTGTTTTAATACCATACTGGAGGCAGCAAGGATAGCTGTGGAGCACATGACGCCGGTTATTTGCTTAACGGATGGCTATATAGCTAATGGTTCTGAGCCCTGGCGGTTCCCTACCAAAGACCAACTTGCACCGATAAACGTAACCTTTACTACGGAGCCGAACGGCCCCGATGGTACCTTTCTACCTTATAAGCGCAATGAAAAATTGTCGCGCCCCTGGGCCAAGCCAGGCACCAAGGGGCTGATGCACCGTATAGGTGGACTGGAAAAGCAGAACGAGACCGGCAATGTGTCTTATGATGCGAAAAACCACGAGACCATGACGAGGCTGCGTGCTGAAAAGATACAGAAGATTGCCGATTACATACCGCTGGCAAAACCAGATAGCGGGAAGGAAACCGGCAAACTGGTGGTGCTGGGATGGGGCTCAACAAGCGGCGCTATTAAAACAGCGGTTCGCGAAGCAATAGCTGACGGCCATGAAGTGGCACATGTGCACCTGCATCACCTAAACCCGTTCCCGAATAACCTGGGCGAACTGCTTAACGGCTACGACAAGGTGCTGATACCTGAAATGAACTGCGGCCAGCTACTGCAACTGATAAGGGCTAAATACCTGATACCCGCAATAGGCTTATCGAAGGTGCAGGGGCTGCCTTTTACCACGGTTGAACTGAAAAACAAAATTCTTGAACTTCTTAAATAATTCACAATGACTACAGTTACAGAAAAAGAAGTAGCGCCCAAACTCCTTGCAAAGGATTTCGCATCGAACCAGGAAGTGAAATGGTGTCCCGGCTGCGGCGACTACTCTATATTAAAGCAGGTGCAAACGGTATTCCCCGATTTTGGGGTGCCTAAGGAGGATATAGTTTTTATTTCGGGTATCGGTTGTGCGGCAAGGTTTACTTACTACATGGATACCTATGGTATGCACAGCATACACGGCCGTGCGGCTGCAATAGCATCGGGCGTGAAGGCGCTGAACCCTAACCTGAGCGTATGGATGGTATCGGGCGATGGTGATGCGTTCTCTATTGGTGGCAACCACTTCATTCACCTGATGCGCAAGAACTTTGACCTCAATTACCTTGTGTTCAATAACGAGATATATGGATTGACGAAGGGGCAATATTCGCCAACGTCAGGCAAAGGAAAGGTGGCGAAATCAACGCCATACGGCTCGGTGGAAGAACCATTTAACCCAAGTGAACTGGCGCTGGGTGCTAAAAGCAGCTTTGTGGCGCGCTCCCTCGACCGCGACCCCAAGCACATGCAAATGGTGCTGAAACGCGCTAATGACCATAAAGGAACATCGTTTGTGGAGATATACCAGAACTGCCCCGTGTTTAATGATGGTACTTTCTTTGCATTCTCTGAAAAAGAGACCAAGCAGGAACAATCAATATACATAGAGCATGGCAAGCCCATGATCTTTGGTAATGGCGGCAGCAAAGGGCTGAAATTAGACGGGGTGATGCCGGTAGTGGTGGACCTGACCGCAGATGGCGCTTCGGTAAACGATCTGTGGATACATGATGAGCATGATAAAACAAAGGCGCACATTATAGCCAGCTTCTTTGATACCGACTATAACGGTGTTGCTTTCCCGCGCCCATTTGGCGTTATTTATTCCGAAGACCGCTCTACTTATGAAGTGGCCATGCAGGAGCAAATAAACGAGCTGGTAGCCCGCAAGGGCAGGCCATCGCTGGATAAGATACTATCCGGGGATAAGACGTGGACGATATTGTAAGTGTTGTTACAATTGTATAATCAAAAGGCCGCGAAAATCGCGGCCTTTTGATTGGTAGCAAGAGAAGCAGATCAGTGTAACAATCCTGAAGGGATTAAACGTTTATAGAAAATCAGCATTTCGTAACACCGATGCCGAAGGTATCGTACTCGCCATAAATACCCATCATTTTGTGTAGTACGATACCTTCGGCATCGCGAACATCTATTGTAGATTGCTATAAACGTTTGATGCCTTCAGCATCATTTGTAAGACTTAAGAACGACTACTCAATGGTTATCTTCGCGACATACCTGCTGTGATTTGCTGTATTGGTCTGTTGCAGACCAATGGCTGTGCAGGGCAGAAATTAATTAATAGCGGGAGAATGAAAATGACAGTTACAAACCATAGCAAGCAGGCAATGCACGTTTTTGTCTTTCGTATTCTGTTCTCAGGCTTTCCAGCCCTATTTCGGCCCTAAGTTTGTCCACGTTTTCGCAGTCAAAAAAAGCATGGTCTCCCCATTTAAGGCTTCCGTAATAGTAGCAGGGGTTATTGGCCAACCGCAGGTAGTGCCTGTCCACAATGGCGGCGAGCTGGCTTGGGTCTATATCACCGGCCAGTTCTGCCTGCTTCAGTATTTTGAAAACTTTGTCCCAGTCCACATATGCCTTGTCGAGATGAAGGAGCGGGAGGTTAAAATCGGCAGCAGCAGCGCCACAATTGTGATAGCCCGGAAATCTACCCAATTCAAATAGTTGCATTGACAAAAAGTAATTTACGGAATCTGCAGGATTTTGTAAGCTTGCCAGAGAATCATAGGCCGGGCTTTTAGTCCAGCCTGTAGGGTCTTTTGCGGCGAGTTTCTCCATAGGGCCCCTACCCACCTGGTCCCGGTCGGCCATAGACTTTAACGTGGCGATCAGGGCTGTGTCATGGGTAGAAAGAAATACATTCCTCAATGATTCAAACTTTTCATTTATAAAGTTGTCGAGGTAGTTCTTTTCATTTGTCGTTACCTTCCGGTAAAAGCGATTGATGAATGTTGTATCCACCCCTTCTTCAATTGCCCTGCTTAGATACTTTGTAAACCGTCCCGTATCGTTATTTTTCAGGCAGCAGCATGAGTAGTCGAGGAGGTCGTAAGGGTTTGCGTATTTTTTATTTTCAGCAAATTTTCCGTAGGCATAGCAGGCGCTATTCCACACCATCTGCTGCTTATAATACTTTGCCATTACCCGGTATTCCTGTACTTCCTTTAGTTGGACAAGTTGACCGCTTGATGGCAGCCAGGTAACAATGGCACAAAGTAGCAGGATTGACTTCATAGATCTCATATGGCAGATTTTGGAAAAAATATGGGGCAAGTGATGGGTCTTGCGGACATTTACCACTCTATTTTTTATTGCTTTGAGATAAATATGCAGATTTCGGGTAAAAGGTTGCCTAAGAGGTGATTTTTTATTTGCGTATAACTAATAATTCCCGATTACTTCTTATTTTACTGCAAACGAAATAGTAATGGAGCCAATCAATACTTCTGCACCTGCGCCGGCGAATAACAAGGGTGCGCTTTCTACGTTAGTCACCGTGTTTTTTTTCTGGGGATTTATTGCTGCCGGCAACGGTGTGTTCATACCTTTTTGCAAGCATTATTTTAAGCTCGACCAGTTTCAGTCGCAGCTTATTGATTTTGCATTTTACCTTGCTTACTACCTTGGGGCGCTTGCGTTGTACTTTATCGCCTCCGTATTTGGCAGAGATGTGGTGGCGCGATGGGGCTATAAAAATAGCATTGTTTACGGGCTGCTTTTCTCTGCGTTCGGCGCAGTAATTATGATACTCGCGGTGAATGCAAATACCTTCCCGGGTATGCTGGTGGGGCTGTTTGCCGTGGCGCTGGGATTTTCGCTCCAGCAAACAGCGGCTAATCCATTTGCGGCATTACTTGGGCCGCCTGAAACGGGTGCAAACCGGATTAACCTCGGCGGTGGTATTAATTCATTTGGCACGGCTATCGGACCCATAGTTGTTGCGCTTGCATTATTTGGGGCTACCAAGGCCAGTGATGACCAAATCAATTCCCTTGGCCTTGGGAAGGTGACTATACTTTATGCAGGGGTGGGTGCACTTTTTGTGATAGCCGCCGCGCTGTTTTTTTTCTCGAAAAAATTGCCGTCGGGCAAGTATGATACCCATACCGAGAAATCGCCGAAGGCATTGATGGCATTGGGTATAATGACATTGTTGCTGATAGCCGTATTCGTTCCAGTGTTCAGAAGCTACATGGTGGTTACAGAAGACAAAATGATGATGAAGGAAGTAGAATCCACACGTATTAAATGGCTGCTGGGAGGGCTTGTGGTGATCGTAGGCTCATTGCTGCTGTCGCTGCTGAGAGCTAAGAAGAACGCCGCCGGATGGGGCGCAATGAAGTATCCGCAGCTTGTGCTGGGTATGCTGGCCATCTTCACTTATGTGGGTGTGGAGGTGTCCATACAAAGCAACCTGGGAGCACTACTTGCAGGGCACGATTTCGGGGGATATTCTTCGTCGCAGGTAGCGCCGTTTATATCTATGTATTGGGGCAGCCTTATGGTGGGCAGGTGGACGGGCTCCATCAAGAATTTTGAGCCGTCCAAGAGCCTTAGAACGATGCTTTTATTCCTGGTGCCTGTTATCGCGTTTGCGGTGGTGCTTGGTGTGAACGCAATTGCCCAAAATGACATTACGCCGCTGTACTGGTACATAGTGTGCATATTCATACAGGGGTGCGCGTTTTATGCCGGGCAGGATAAGCCTGCAAAGACGCTACTGATCTTTTCTGTGCTTGGCGTGCTGTCTATGCTCATCGGGATATTCACTACAGGTACAGTGGCTATCTATGCGTTTCTTAGCGGCGGGTTGTTCTGCTCCATTATGTGGCCGGCTATCTTTGTGCTGGCCATTGCCGGGCTGGGAAAGTTCACCTCTCAGGGTTCGGCATTTCTTATTATGATGATACTTGGAGGGGCCATTATCCCCCCAATTCAGGGCAAGCTTGCCGATATGGAAAGTGTGGGCATTCATAATTCGTATATGGAAAGTGTGGGCATTCATAATTCGTATTGGGTGCCGGTGTTCTGCTTCACATACCTGGCACTGTTTGCGGTTGGTGTGAAAGGTATTTTGCGCAGGCAAGGGATAGATTATGACGGGAGCATTGCCGGGCATTAACCACGTATGGGTGTCCTTCACCGGAAAAACGTGTGGACACCTGCCAAGGGCGGAGAGCGAAAAATAGCGTGATAGCCAAGTAAAAAGTTAATATACCGGGAGGAAAGTTGTAATGCACCCAAACTATTCATAAATTGCACCCTGTTTATAAATCAAAAAAACCTAAACTGAAAAATGTCTTATCTATTTACATCAGAATCAGTATCCGAAGGGCATCCTGATAAAGTCGCAGACCAAATATCAGACGCGCTTGTAGATAACTTCCTGGCGTGGGATCCGCAGTCGAAAATAGCGTGCGAAACACTTGTGACCACTGGCCAGGTAGTGCTTGCCGGGGAAGTAAAATGCAACACATATATTGACGTGCAAACCATAGCCCGCGAAGTGATAGCCCGCATAGGCTATACCAAGAGCGAGTATATGTTTGAAGCCCATTCCTGTGGTGTGCTTTCTGCAATCCATGAGCAGAGCGCCGACATAAACCAGGGTGTGGAAAGGAAGAAAAAAGAAGACCAGGGTGCTGGCGACCAGGGGATGATGTTTGGCTATGCTACTAACGAAACGGCTAACTACATGCCGCTCGCACTGGACCTTGCACATAACCTGCTGCTGCAACTGTCTGCAATACGCAAGGAAGGGAAGCAAATGAAGTATCTGCGCCCCGATGCGAAAAGCCAGGTGACACTTGAGTACAGTGACGACAACAAACCGGTGCGTATAGACGCCATAGTGATAAGTACCCAGCATGATGACTTTGCAGAAGAAAAAGCCATGCAGGACAGGATAACCAAGGATGTAAAGACCATACTGATACCACGTGTGCTGAAAAGCTATCCGCAATACAAGCACCTGTTCAACGACAAGATAAAATATCACGTGAACCCCACCGGTAAGTTTGTCATAGGGGGGCCTCATGGCGATACAGGGCTTACTGGCCGTAAGATAATTGTGGACACTTACGGTGGCAAGGGCGCACATGGTGGTGGCGCATTCTCCGGTAAAGACCCAAGCAAGGTGGACCGCTCTGCAGCTTATGCTACGCGCCATATAGCCAAGAACTTAGTGGCAGCAGGTGTGTGTGATGAGGTGCTTGTGCAAGTGTCTTACGCTATAGGCGTCGCAAAGCCAACCAGCATATGCGTGGACACAAAGGGCACTGCCAAAGTGAAGATGACAGACGGCCAGATAGGCAACCTGGTGAATGAGATATTTGATATGCGCCCATACTTTATAGAAGAGCGCCTGAAGCTGCGCCAGCCTATGTATAGCGAGGCCGCAGCCTATGGCCACATGGGCCGTGTGCCGGAAACTGTGACTAAAGTATTTAAAAGCGCAGACGGCAAAACGAAGAATATGAAAGTAGAGCTGTTTACCTGGGAAAAGCTCGATTACGTAGCTAAGGTAAAGAAGGCTTTTAAGCTGAAATAAAATACGGTATTGGATAATGACTATAGAAGTGCCACACTTTTGAAGTGTGGCACTTCTGTTTTGTGAATTTCAAGCAAAGGTTGCAAAGCAATCATAATAATAAACTCACGTAAAGATCGCAAAGCTTATGTTGTCAATGCTTATCTGCCATTTGCTGGCTACTTTACCTGGTGAGCCATCGCTTCGTACTTTCTTGCGGTTTCTACATCGCCCATTTTTCCGTAAGCCATCGCCAGATAAGAAAGGTCGGTTGCATTGTTAGGGGCAATAGCTATCTCTCTGCTGAATGCGTCAGCGGCTTCCTTATACTGTCCCATGGCAACGTATGCTCTTCCCATGTTGGCGAGCGCATTGGTATTCTTCGGGTTCAGTGACAGCGTTTTTTGGAATAGCTCTATGGCCTGCGGGTATCGCTTTGCAGCAAAATATTTGCATCCAAGGTTGTTAATAACATCAGCATCGTTTGGTTTTATCATTACCGTTATCCTGCCGTGGGCCAGTGATGAATCGTAATTTCCCTGCCACAAATAAGCGTCTGCTATTGCGTTTTGTGCAACGAAGTATTTCGGGTCGTTTGGCTGTATATATTTGAAGTAGCGAGTGGATGAATCGTATAGTTTCATCTGGAAGTAAGCACTTGCAATGTTTGAATAGATGTCGATGTATTTTGGGTCAACGGCGGCACAGCGTTTAAAGGAGGCGACCGCATCCTGGTACCTGCCCATCTCGTAGTAGGTGGTACCCATGTGGTTGAGTATGTAGGTGTGGTTCGGGTCTATTTTTAGCCCCATAAGATCGTGTGCGATCCCAGAGTCGTACATGTGCTCGCGGTTAAAGACAAATCCAAGCTGTTGCTGCGTTTCCGGCCTGTCGGGCATTATCTGAGCCGACTTCAAAAGGTAGCCAATACCTTCCATGTCTAACTGGCGTTTTTTCGCGGTGTCTGTTTCTGTATCGTAATCATCGGCAGTTACAGCATGGCCGAGCCAAAAATACAGGCGGCCATCATTGGGCGAATTTTTAGAGTCTGCCCGGTAAAGGCTGGTATTACTTTGCCAGTCAATATTCCTTGCCATTGTCATTACGCTATAGACAAGAAATACTGGGACAAGGAGCGCCAGAAGTTTTGGCTTTTTCAGGGAATGGGCATCGGCTGCCTCTGATTTTATTATCCATTTTTCAATGGCCAGCGCTGCAATAAGGCAGAACCCTGTAGAGGGGAAAAATAAAAAACGCTCGGCCATTTGCGCGCCAATAAGAAAGGCGAAATTGGAAAAAAGTGCAAGCGTAACAAGATAAAAGAAAACGCCAAATGCCCAGGGGTCTTTTTTGTCTTTGATGAAACGGGATACTGCTGCAAAAACTATGAGTACGTATAACGCAACGGATAGAAGCACCCAAATATCGGTGAAGCCAGCGTAGGGTATGCTGTTGAATGCATAGCACGACAGGAGCGGGTAGGGAATCAATAATAATTTCAGATACTTGCCCATTATCAGTAGCTCTGTGGCTATGCGCGAAACTGCACTGGGTGCCCTTACCAGCGGATTGTCTATGAACTCGATGGGGTAGGAGTCGCCGTTGGGGTAATACCTGTTCAGCACCACCGACCTGATGATCAGGAAGAGGACGGTCACGGCAACTACTCCACCTGTCATAACAATGGCACGGCGTTTATTGTTGTTTTTATAGAAGAAAAAAAGCACGGGTACAATGGCCAGGAACGTAACAACCGTTTCCTTAGAAATAAACGCAAGAAAGAAGGTGAGCAGCCCAAACAATAGCTGGGTTGTTTTTCCCTTGTCCATGTATTTCATAAACAGGTTCAGCGTCCAGAAGCCAAAGAAATAGCAGAGCAATTCATCTCGGCTTTTAATGTTTGCCACTATCTCGGTATGTATGGGATGAATGGCAAACAGCAGCGAGGCGATAAATGCGACGGCAGGTTTTTTACCGTCAAAGAACTTGTAAAGAAAAAGGAAAAATATAACAACGCAGCCTGCAAAAACAAGGATATTAAAGAAGTGCCCCGCAGTGGGATTGACGCCAAAAAACTGCACCTCAATTGCAAACATGACCATAGATAGCGGGCGATAAAAATCGTTGTGGCTGAGTCCTATGCCCCAAAGGCGCGGAGTGGTAAGGAGGTCGGGTATAGCGCTTATTCCGCGGGTTACCATGGTGTTGTTTTTCAGCACCATTCCATCGTCAAGTACATAGCCATTTTGCAATGTATTGGCATAGACCAGGAACGAAATAATGGCCAGCGCTATAGACAGGTACTTAACGGAAAACCAGTCTGTGGGTTGTTTGGTTTTTTCCTGCTTTGGTACGCTGGCTGGCTGGCTAACTGCTGTAGTCTTTGGAGCTGGTTTCGTGTTCTTGTTTGCCATAAAATAGAAATAGTGAGTTGGTGTTCATTTGTTGTCATCTCTTTGTCATTGCCTGCCCATTCCTTCATATTTCATTGCGCTGTCTGCTTTTCCCAGTTTTCTGTAGGCCGTTGCCATGTAAGAAAGATCAATCCCACTCTTAGGGTTTAGGGCCAGTTCTTTATAGAATGCATCTAATGCTTGCTGGTAGTGGTCTGTAAAAAGGTTGGCCCTGCCAAGGTTAGACAAGGCATTAATATCTCTCGGGTTCAACCCCAGAGATATTTCAAATTGCTCTATGGCCTGGGGAAAATTTTTGGCTGCCATGTATATGCAGCCAAGGTTGTTTATGGCGTCTGCATTTTTGGGTTGCACGGCAATTATTTTCATCACATGCGTTTCTGCCGAGTCGAAATTGGCGCGGGCCATGTAAGCCTCTGCTATGCCATTTTGGGCAAAAACATATTCGGAATCCATTGGACGCATATTCCTGTAAAAGTAGATCGCAGAATCCAGATTGTGCAGCTTTGCGTAACTACGCCCCAGGTTGGTGTATAGGATCATATACTCTGGGTTTACCTCACTGCAGCGCTTAAAATATTTTATTGCTTCGCTGTAATTCTCCATAGAGAAATAAACGGTGCCCGTGTTGTTGAGTACAGTGGTGTTTTTAGGCGCCAGTTTTGCTGCAATAAGATCATGTGCAATTGCCGAATCGGGCATATGCTCCCGCTCGTAGATCCATCCCAGTTGTTCATGTACTTCCAGCCAGGTTGGTATAAGCTCGGCGGCTTTTTTCAGGTAGCCGATACTCTCCACATCTATTTTGTGTTTTACCACCGTGTCTTTTTCCTCTTCGTAATCTTCTGTAGTCATTGCATGGCCCAGCCACCAGTAAAGGCGGCCATCGTTTGGAGATTTTTCAATGTCAGTTTTATAGAGTGTTGTGTTATTTTTCCAGTCGCTGTTCCTGGCTATAGCCATGCCGCTGTATATAAGCAAAACCGGTACCAGCAAGGCAAGTACGCGGCTGGTTTTTAAAACGCCAGCATCTGTAGCCCCGGTTTTTATTATCCATTTTTCTATAGCCAGTGCAACAACAAGACAGACGCCGACGGAAGGGAAAAACAAAAACCGCTCGGCCATTTCTGCGCCAATGAGGAAGGGCAGGTTTGAAAATAATGCAAGAGTTACCAGGAAGAAAATAATCCCGAACGCCCAGGGGTCTTTTGTGTTTTTGATGAACCTGGATATGCCGAAATAAACAATGAGCAAGTATGCTGCCACCGATAGGAGCGCCCATACATCACCGAAGCCAACAAAAGGGATGCTATTGTATGCATAGCCGCACAGGAGCGGGTAGGGGACAACCAATAATTTCAGGTACTTGCCCAGTATAAGGAAGGAGGTTGCAAAACGGGATGCAACAGATGGTGCATTCACAAGTGCATTGTCTATAAATTCAATAGTTGAGTTTGGTTCGTTGGCGTGATACTTGTTCAATATCGCCGTCCTGACAATTAAGAAAATGATAGTGATCGCTACACATCCGGCCGTCATAAAAACCGCGCGGCGTTTATTGTCGTTTTTATAAAAGAAGAATAGCAATGGAATAATGACTAAAAAGGTGACTACAGTTTCCTTCGACAAAAAAGCAAGTGTGAAGGTTAAAAATCCGAACAGCAACTGGCTCACTTTCCCATCCGTCATGTAGCGCCAAAAGAGGTTGAGTGTCCAGAAGGCGAAGAAAAAACACAGCAGTTCATCGCGGCTTTTTATGTTTGCCACGATCTCCGTATGGATAGGGTGAATAGCAAAGAGCAGGGCTGCGATAAATGCAATGGCGACCTTTTTTTCATCAAAAAATTTATGAATAAAAAGGAAGAGCATCAGCACGCAGCCCACAAATGCGAGGATATTGAAGAAGTGGCCGACGGCGGGAGTGACGCCAAAGAATTGTATCTCTATGGCGAACATGATCATGGATAACGGCCGGTAAAAATCATTCTTTATGATGCCTATACCAAGGGTACGCGGTGTGGTAAGTATCTGTGGTATGGCGCTTATTCCTTTTGTTACAATGGTGTTTCCCTTCAGTACCATGCCATCGTCCAATGCGTAACCATTGAAGAGCGTATTGGCGTACACAAGAACAGAAATTACTGCCAATATCAGGCAGAGGTTTTTTATCGAAAGTGTTTTGCGAAATGCTTGTTTTTTTTCAATGGCGGGTGGTGCGGCAGGTAGTTTTGCCGTTGCAGCTTTTGGTATTTGGGAAGTATTTTTCTTAGCCATAAAGTCGGAAAATAATTTCAAAAAGGGTGACGCAATTTATTGAATTTTCCCCATCACATTATTGTGATAAATTGAAGATGAAATTTACTTAGTTATCGTCACTTGGCCATTGCATTATATTTTTGCACGCTATCTGGTTTCCCCAACTTTTGGAAGCTCGCTGACATAAAAGGAAGGTCAGCCTTGTTCCCAGGGTTCAGGGTGATTTCTTTACGAATATTATCTATTGCGGCCTGGTACTGATCCGTGAAAAAATAGGCATGTCCGAGATTGGAATATGCATTGGCATTTTGCGGGCTCAGCAGGATTGCTTTTTTAAATTCTTCAATGGCAGGCGCGAATTTTTTCGTAGCCATATAGATGCATCCGAGATTGTTCATTGCGTCAACATCATTGGGTTTTAATTCTATTGCTTTTTTTATGTAAACCTCGGCAGAGTCAAAGTTTTGCTTATTGGCATAGATCTCTGCAATGGTGCTGCGGGAGGGCGCATAGCTGTCCTCAGTTTGCTGTATTTTTTTCAGATGGACTAATGCAGAGTCAAATTGTTTTGCCTGCAAATATTTACGTGCCACCATGATCTCGGTATTTCTGTCTATCGGATAGATGCTGAAAATAGTGCTGTTGAGGACCGTAAAAGAATGTGCTTTTTTAGAGAAGTTGAAATCATTGGGGTGCCCGCGAAAATTGGTAAGGAAGTAATCGGCGTCCTGGCTGTTTACCATCTTTATCCGTTGCCTATCTTTTTCAGGTAATATCATCAGGTTGTAGCTGAGCGGCGCTTCAAGGTTTGTGGCCACTTTTATAGTGTCTGCTTTGCTGGCTGCGAGCACATATTCAAGGCCCTGCTTGTAGCTGCAACCCCAATAATCGAGTTCATAGTTTTTGCGCAGGTATTCGTTTTCGTGCGACACCAGCTCATTGAAATACACTTGTTGAAATGGATGGTTCATGACCATAAAATAAGCCACTAATACGAGCTGTGCAACGCATACGGATTGAACAAATATCCGGTACTTGTTTTGCACCGAATTGAGTATTTTGTTGATAAAGTAAATAGAGACAAGGATGAAGGAAGGATATGTAAAGTACAGGTGCCTCCAATCGTCATAAATAACGGAATGTAAAATAAGCACTCCAAATATTGGCGCTGTAAAGCAGAGCAGGTAAAGCACGAAATTTCTTTGGTTCGTGTTTTGCAGAAAAAGCAATGGTTTTTTAAAGAAGTCCCAGGCGATCACCACTATTCCTGCAAAGCCCGTAAGCAGCCAGAGTACTGGAGTAGTGATAAAAAACCATATCGGGAAATAGGTAAGTGGAAGTTCCTTTGCCGGTATGAACTGGCCGTTCAATAGAACTTTAAAATCCCAATCATTGTAATGAGAAAAGCTCGTAAAAGATTCGATAAAGTTATAAATAGGGCTGGGCCATAGGTATGGCCACGCCGCATAAAGGATAATGCAAAATCCGCTGGTGTAGGCCAGCATATTGTAATATATTTTTTTCGGTTCCGTTTTTTTTTCTTTTCCCAAGACAAGGTCCATGAAAAGGAAAATAAGGATAAATGCAAGCAGCATAATTCCCATTACCCTGATGCTTGTAGCATAGCCCGCCGCGAGGCCAAGCAGGAAAAAAAGCCATGGTCTATTTTTGTCGAAAGCAAACTTTGCAATCGTGAATGTTATGACGAACATACTGAGGAAAGGCAGGTCTTTCGAGTTAAAGAACGAATGCGCAAACATGCGGGGCGACAGGTACAGCATGAGGAACGCAAGGACCGCAAGGAATTTATTCCGGTATAGTTTGAACACGAGGACATAAAATGAAAATGCGCCCAGCAGGAACAAAAGATGCGTTACCAAATGCCGCATCAGGAAGATGTCTCTGGTGTCGGTAAGGTTGAGCCATTTTTCTGTCACTTCAAGCAGCAGTTCAAAGCCAACGCCGTAGTTTTTGTCTTGTGATGAGAATATTGCGGGGTCGCCATGAGCGGCATAGTTATAGCTCAAGGTACCCAATACTTTTTGCGAGGCTTCGTCCCAGCCGATGCCATAAGTTGGGAACACTATAAGACCTATCACCAGGGCAATAGAAAACAGCACAATGCCGGGGAGATAAGTGGAAAATTTCTCTTTCATGATGATGTCACAAATTGGTGCATGGGTACTAAAGTAGAAAAAATATTGGATGGAATAAATGAATTTATGTACACGGTGACGCCTATATGCCTCCCGGCATTTCATTTCGTGTTTTCATAACCGGCGAAATTTGGATATTGTTGGTTGGCTTATTTTTCAACAAGCGCTTTTGTGCGCGGCGTACTCTCGTATTTTTTGAAGTGTTTAATAATGTTTTTGGGTAAGGTTATCCATGCATCATTATCGGCTGTAAGCTTTTCAAGGAGGTATTTATAACCGTTGAACATGGGTTCGTTTGCCGAATGATGAGGTTGCAAATGGGTAGAGATCACGACAACGCCCCCTGTTTTCTTTATCTTCTCCGCGAGCTTGAAAATCCATTCCCAATACACGCGGGCGCTAATGCCTAATGTGCCATAAATATCGTCCTGCGGTACGGTTACCGGAAGCACGGGTATTCCGCAGCGCATGTACGGGAATACTGTGCAGCATCCATTGTTTGAGTTCTTATTATTCCTTTGAAAGTCGCAGTTGGGAACGCTGCTGTCATATAGGAAACCTGCATTTAACAGGCCTTCGCATAGATTATTATTCCTGGATAACCATGGCGCCCTGTATCCTATCTCGTCAGATTTGGCAATTGTTTCAATAATGTTGTGCGATGATTTCAGATGCGCAAAAAGTTTGCCCTTCGGCAGGTTCGGTAGCACAGGGTCATGATCGTAACCATGCGCGCCAATTTCGTGGCCATTATTCAATAAAGTCCCGATCCAGTTTTTTGTTTTTGCGGACTTAATATCCAATGGTACTACATACCATGATGATGTGATATTGTTTTTTTCTTCAGCCCCAACAAATTTTTTCAACCAGTTGTCGTTATTGAAAGCCCAGGGGGTATCAATATCATGCGTAAATGCAACGGCATACTTTTTACTGCCAGGCCATTTAAAAGCCTGCTTGCCGGACCGGCCATCGATATAACTGAAAATATCGGAGCTCAGGTCTATGGGGTATCTTGGGAAATCAGGAAGATTTGCGATCTTCGTTTCCGTTGTCATGGCTTTTGCCATTAACCCTATGAACCAAACCGGAAGCTTTGTATAGTCGAAAGGTAATATCCCGGTAATTGGAACGGACAGATGTGAACCATGGTACTCTTCATTTCGTATCACCCTTATGGTTTCTTTCACGTCAAAAAGACATTCCACTTCACCATGCGTCCTGGTAATAAGCGGCAACGGGATACTAGTACCCTGCTGGTATGTAGCTAATATCTCTGTTTCTGGCAATAATGTGGTGTTAACCAAGCCACTAAGGATGGGAGATAAGAATTCGTAATTGTCCATCCATTCGGGTGAAATAGAAGGAGAAAGCTTTATCCTGTACAATGACGACATAATTTACATGTTTTATCAACAAGCGAAAATCATGTTTCAGGTGGCGGGTAGAAATAAAAAGTATTTAGTTTTCGATAAATAGTTGTATAAATGTAGTGTGTTTTTGTTAATTATCAAGTAGTTACAAATATTTTTTTACAAACGAAATGATAATAGTTATATATAATTTAAAGGTTGGCGAATTTTTATTAATAATTTTCAGTTAGTTTTTCAGGAAAAAATCTTTGAAAGCCTTGCCAGTCGCAACAAATTAGGTTGTTTGACTTGTGAAATAATCACATATTGAATAACATCATTTTAACGTATGTTATTGGAAGTTTTATGTATTCTGGCCTAAATCGCAGTTATTTAGTAGCAATTGTATAGGTTTTCACGGGAGATTGGACTGCAAAGTCCCGGAAATTTAGAGAGCACTTTCGGACCCGCCGTTACGAATTGTTATAGCCGGGTAAAAATGGAATTGACGGTTAAGGTGAAAGAAGATCGAAAGGAAGGGAAATGACCAGCAAAATATTTCGTGCCAAATTTTTCAAAATATGGGACTTCGGTTGCGGTTATTCACACGTTGTTAATAAATAATCATGTAATTGTGAAAAGTAAGATATAAAATTGCCCTAATTTTAGTTTTAATATGGACATAAAATTCGCACTCTTGCTAAGAGATTATTAATGTTTCTAAGGAAATCTGCGTATATATTTAGTGCTGTAAATTTACGTGTATTGTATAATGAAATGGGATTAATATTAGTATTAAAAAATGTCAATAAAATTAATGGTAAACTTATCCGGCTTTACGTTGGGAATTCGATAAAGTTTCCCTACTTTTAACGCAATTTAACTCTTAAATAACTAATTAACAGGCAATAAGGATTTATCGAGCATTAATGAATGCAATTCCGATTATAGATATTACCCTTAATATCCAACCAAAATAATGGGTGGATAGGGGTATATTTGCTTATAAGCTTATCGATGAAATGGTTGCTGCTTAAAGGATTCCGGCTTATCGGTGATAGGGATAAAGAGAGAAAAGTTAAGATTAATTGAACGGTAAATTGAACAAAAAAAGTTAACAGGAATAACATACATTAACATAGGTATTTGCCATTACATTGCAGCTATTGCTTTTAAGATAAGTGTAGTTGTATTTTGATTATAAAAGTTTCAATCAGGTATTATGAAAAAACTCTACTTTCTGCTCATTTTGGTTTGTCTGAATTTTGCAAGTTTCGCAACAACTTGGCATTCTTTCGGAACCGGGAACGCCGATGATCTGTCAAGTTGGTGGTCTTCACCAGGTGGTACAGGGTCCAATCCGACTTCCTTTGCAACGCCGGGTGATATCTGGAGCATGGAGTCGTCTTTGACGAGCAATACAGGAGGAGCCTGGACACTTGGAGGAACCCTGATCGTTGGTAGCGTTAATTTTACGCCCAACCTCGATACTATAGATATAGGCGGCGACCTGGACCTGACAGGCTCTGCCTATTTTGCCGCAAATAATCTTCTGAACATAAACATAAAAGGTAATTTAAGCGTTACAGGTACAGCAACGTTTGATAATCCTATTGCCTTCCCCGGTGAAAATTTTATCCATTTTTCCAATCACTCGTCAACTATTGCTGCCCCACAGACAATTACCTGGACAACTTCAAGTGGAGGAAACGAATATACCGATTTTACCGTTGACGCTGGTTGCGTGGTGAGTCTTAGCTCAGACCTGGCACTGCCCGGTTTTGCAACAGTTGGAGGTATGGGTATTACCCCGGCCGGCTTAACTGTAGAGGGAAAACTTATCTGCGGCACCTGGGTCATTTCCGATCCAAATTCTTCCGATGCGGTTAATATTAACAGCGGGTCTTC
>Ga0206969_1078_pt1 | contig 28497 bp, 20 predicted proteins | sample Alteio_BWOrgHeat_87_FD_153256 | JGI IMG/M metagenome (GOLD analysis project Ga0206969, IMG submission 153256) | Enriched cells from forest soil in Barre Woods Harvard Forest LTER site, Petersham, Massachusetts, United States -... | ecosystem: Environmental > Terrestrial > Soil > Temperate forest >... | reverse complement strand
TGGTACATAAAAAGCTATGGGTCTGACCAGGCGCTTGTATGCGATGGTAAGAACCCCCGGATGCTAAAGGTGATAAAATGCCAGAAAGGCGAAATGATACTGGAGGAGGAAGGGGTGAAATATTACCTGAAGCAGTTTAAGTAGGCTTCGCTTATTTAAACAGAACAATAGGGTCTATTTTCAAAAAATCCTCCCATGGCAGTCCGTCTTTGCCTACCATTATTATCTTGTCTGGGCTAATCTGTTTGTTAAAAGCAGTTGTTCCTTTGGGGTGATTATTGTTGCCGCTTTTTACCTCAATGCCTATTACTTTTCCTCTTTTTTCAAGTACAAAGTCAACTTCATCATTTCCGCTCCGCCAATAGAAAACATGGTATCCACTGCTAAAAGACCTATTCAGTAAATGGGCTCCCACGGCAGATTCTACAATTCTTCCCCATTTTTCAGGTTGTAGGGTAATCTCGCCAAACAGCTCATTTCTCTGAGCGCTGATAAGAGCAGTATTATGAACCATGAATTTTGGACTTGAAGACCGCTTCCGAATAACATCTTTTGAAAATTTCTCAATGCCGCCGAGTAGTCCGGCTGTATCTAACAGGTTCAGGTAATGCGATAGTGTTGTTGTATTTCCGGCATCAAGTAATTGCCCCATGATCTTGGTGTATGAAAGAATCTGTCCGGAATAAATACAGCCTAATTCAAAGAGCCGCTTCATTAGGGCCGGTTTATCCACCCTGGTAAGCATCAAAATGTCTTTTGAAATGCTTGTTTCTATCAGCGAGTTAGATACATAGTCTTTCCATCTAAGCTCATCACCTATTAATTCGGCAGAACCTGGATAGCCACCAAACCAGGCATATTGTTTTTCATTCCAGCCAAAGGCCTCCTCCATTTCGGTAAAAGACCAGTGGCCCATATATATTGTTTCAAACCGCCCGGCAAGTGATTCTGTGAGCCCCTGCTGTATAAGCAATCTTGAAGAGCCCAATAAAATCACTTTAATGTTCCGGTTTTCTTTGGTGTCATTGTCCCAAAGCAATTTTACAGTTTCGCTCCAGTTATCAATTTTTTGAATTTCATCAATAACCAATAAAAATTCCTCCGATTCATTTTGGGTCATCATAAGCCGGGCTATTTCCCATTGGCCAGCCAGCCAGCCTTGGTCTGAAGCGGGTACAGCATCGGCTGAAATAGAGTAAAAAGGCATGTTCACAGCTTTGGTAACTTGGGAAACAGTAGTGGTTTTACCCACCTGCCGTGGTCCAAATAGCACCTGTATGAATCTTCTTTTCTCTTCAACCCTGTTTATAATAAACTGAATATGAGGTCTTTGTATCATTTTTATGAAATTACTCAATGTAATGAGTGAAATTACTCAATATAGTGAGTAATTTTACTTTGCATGTTGAGTAAATATACTCAATGCATTGAGCAAAAATACTCAATATACTGAGTAAAACAAAAACGGCAAAAAAATCAGGCTATTTGAGGTTCAATAAATAGTAGTTCCTTAGGGCATTACTCCTTGTTTTAGGATTTAAAAATTCGGGGGTCAGTTCACTGACTTTGAAGAAGTGCCCCTGCTTTTCTATATTGAAATGATAACCATTTTTTGCGAGGTCTTCCATACCCTTATCCATTGTAAGGATGTACTTTTTGTCGTGCAGATTTGTTAAGGTATCAATGGTTGTTACATTTCCCTGCGCATAAAAATTGATTGAGTTAACGCCGTCATTCACTTTGTATATGCCAACCTCGTTTGCGGGAATAGACTTTTCATGAATATACCTGCCTACCTGTGATCCAAGCTGGTATTGCAGGAGCGCGGGATAAATACAACTGCTAATGAAAATGTTTATGATGACCATGCCGCTGGCGGAAAGCCAAAATATTTTCCCCGTCAATGATCTTCGGAAAGCAAGGAATAACCAAATGCCAAAACAAATAACCCAGGCCGTAAGAACCAATGGAGAGGATGGGAACGCATAAGCGATCAATGCCAGGGTTAGTAAAAGGAGTATGAAAATAATTATAGCCATGAATGGCGACAAGAAATTGTAAATGCGGCAGAATTTACCCTCTTCAATAAGTTGGGAGAGCAAACGGGCGGAAACAATTGCAGCCAGCGGAAAGGCCACGAAAATATAATGCGGTAGCTGGTAGGATGAAGAGCCAAGCGCTAAATAAGTAAGCAAGAAGCCGCCCGTGGTTATCCATTCCTGCTGAGGCAACAAGCGGAACTTCTGGCGTACGAGCTGGATACAATTTAGAACCAATGCAGGAAGTAGCAGGAATATCCAGGGGAGGAATGACCAAAGCATATTCACCAGGAGGAAGCTGATATCCACATCGTTCTTCCAGGGGCTTTCCCCGGTAATTCGGCCAAAACTCTGTGACCAGTAAAAGAAACGAAGGCCGGAAACACCGGTTTTGCCGTTAACGATCTTTTCGGGGTGGAGGTCGAATTGTTGGTATAGCCCAATGCTCATGGGCAACAGCAATACAGCAATAACAATGAACCCTGAAATATATGCCGGCTGAAAGAAATTGCGCCACTGCCGCTTTAGCGCCCAGTCGGAAATAAAACAAAAGGCTGGTGCCATTAGCGCAATCGGCCCCTTGGTCATCATCCCAACAGCTATTGCAGCCGAGCCCCCCAGCAAGTAAGCCAACTTTTTATTTACAGTCCATTCGTGGATAAGCCAGATAGCCGTGACAACACAGCTCATAAGAATGGTATCGCACCGCACATCATTGGTCATCAGGAACATGCCCTGGCAAGTGGCAAGTACTAATGCGGCAATGCGCCCGGTAACTTCACCATAAAGATTTTTTGCAAGTTTATAGGTGGAAAGCAATGCGAGTAATGCAAACAATATAGAAGGTAGCTTGTACCCGAAGTTGTTAATACCAAAAACCCTCATGCTGGCGGCGCTTACCCAGAAAAGAAATGGCGGCTTATCTAAATAATCAGCGCCCCGGTCGAACAGATGCAGATAATCGCCGCTCTTCATCATTTCGCGGCTGATCTCGGCGTATTGAGAAGCATCAACATCCATAGTGTCCACCCCCACTGCTGTGAAATACAGGATGGCAACGAGGATGAACACCCAAAACGGAACTTTTGTCAAACGATTAGTTTTCTGTGAGCAAAAATAGTTGCAATTTTATCGAATGTTGCAATTACAATATTATTCTTTCGACCTGGCATTTGAATATCCGTTTACCATTGCTAAGGGAACAAAGACTCACCAGCCCACCTTAATAACCTCTTTGGGGCTTGGTGAATATACAGGTTATGGCGAAGCGCCAGCTATTGCTTACTATGACATATCGGTGGAGCAAATGATAGAGTCCCTGGCCGCAAAAAAAGGAATGATAGAACGTTATGCACTTACAGAGCCCCAAAGGTTCTGGCACTTTCTGCACCACCTGATACCGGGCCAGCATTTTCTTACTGCGGCACTCGATATAGCGGCGTGGGACTTATACGCTCAAATGCGCCGGATGCCCCTATACCAGGCATTGGGAATAAAATGGGATGATGTACCGGTGACCGACTATACGATAGGCATGGACAGTGCTGAGAACATGGTGGCAAAAATAAAGGCGCACCCCTGGCCGGTATATAAAATAAAAATGGGCAGGCCCGGCGACCTGGATTGCCTGGAAGCACTAAGAGCAAATACGATGGCCCCCTTCAGGGTGGATGCTAACGAGGGCTGGACTTTTGATGAAGCAAAGGAGTTACTTCCCGAATTAAAAAAGCTTGGTGTGACACTTGTAGAGCAGCCTCTGCCAAAAGAAGAAACTGCCGCGACGGAAGAACTAAAAGCAATTTCGCCCATACCACTATACGCAGATGAAAGCTGCCGCACGGAGGATGAGGTAAAGAAATGTGCTACAGGGTTTCACGGCATCAATATAAAGCTCACTAAATGCGGGGGCATAACCCCTGCGCTAAGGATGATAAAAGAAGCGCGAACCCTGGGGCTAAAGGTGATGATGGGCTCCATGAATGAAAGCACAGTAGGCAGCGCGGCTATTGCCAATATGCTGCCACTGCTTGATGAGGTGGACGCGGACGGGCCACTCCTGCTAAAAGAAGACGTGGCTACAGGGCTGACTTATGATAATGGCCAAATGAAACTGAGTGGGGGTAAGGGGTTAGGGATAAGATTCGCAGGAACAAAAATATCAGGGGTATAAAATTGTAGGCAAATGCACATCCAGCAAAATATTTCTTTAAAACCATTCAACACATTCGGGATCGATGTGCCCGCGGAGTATTTTACTGAGTTGGAGGATATTGAAAGCCTACCAGAACTTACTGCCGAGCAACAGCCAAAGCATATACTCGGAGGAGGTAGCAATATATTGCTTACGCAGCCTTTGGCCGGACTGGTGGTGCATAATAAACTGAAAGGGATCTCGGTAGCAAAGGAAGATGATACAAACGTATGGCTGAAAGTGCAGTCGGGGGAAGTGTGGCATGACGTTGTTTTGTTTGCTATAAGTAATGGTTGGGGTGGTATTGAAAACCTTGCGTTGATACCTGGCACAGTAGGCGCCGCGCCAATGCAGAATATAGGCGCCTATGGAGTGGAGGCAAAAAATGTTATAGAAACAGTAACCTGCTGGCACTGGGAAGAAAAAACTTTCCTCACGCTCAATAGCAGTGAATGCAGCTTTGGGTACCGTGATAGTATTTTCAAGCACGGATTAAAGGACAAAGCTATAATTACATCGGTAGTGTTTAAGTTGCAAAAGCAACCGGAATACAATACCAGCTATGGGGCTATACAGCAGGAATTGGAACATATGGGTATAACAGAGCTATCGGTAAAGGCGATTGCTAATGCGGTAATGAATATTCGCCGAAGTAAGCTACCTGACCCAGCGGTGATAGGTAATGCAGGTAGTTTTTTTAAGAACCCAACAATCTCAGTAGCTTCATACAGTGAGTTGCAGCCAAGTTTCCCCCACATACCTTCTTATCCGGTAAACGAGGCCACCGTAAAAATTCCTGCTGGTTGGCTTATAGAGCAGTGCGGCTGGAAGGGTTACCGCGCCGGCGATACTGGTGTACATGCAAAACAGGCCTTAGTGCTGGTGAACTATGCCCACGCAAGCGGCAGTGATATTTGGAAGCTATCTGGCGAGATAGTGGATTCTGTAAAAAAGAAGTTTGGTATAGAATTGGAAAGGGAAGTGCAGGTGTGGTGAAATATTATTGCCGGCAAAGTCTTATTTGGCAGGCGTTTACTTACCTGCGCTTTTCTTCAGCAGGTCCTTCATTTCCATTACATCTGTTTCCAGGTCGGCCAGGCGGTGATATACCTCTGCAGGCTCGCTGAAATCGCTGCTTATTTTCATGCGGCCATACCATACTTCCCGCACATCTTCCGGATCTATCTCCACGGTCGGAAATTCGTGCCGGTGCGCTATGGTGTCTGATTTCAGGTATAATTTGCCACGCTCCTTTAAGCGATTTACAATACGTTTCACAGCCACCCCACCTTTATGCACGATCACATAAACCCGGTTGTCGCGTATTTTATCCAGTTCGTCTATCCACTCGCCAATGATGCGGTCTCCATTCAGCACATTCGGCGCCATAGACGGGCCTTCCACTTCAAACATCCTGTATGTGGCATTATTTAAGCCTGGCAGGCGGAATGTGGGCAGTGACTCCATGAACTCAGAATCGCCATAACCCAGCAAATAACCAGCCCTGGCCTTTACCGGAACATATATAATGTTATCGTTCCCGCTATTGTCCACAGTGATTATCTGCGGTATGCTGCTATAGCCAGCCTGGGTTTTCGGGAAGGCGCCACGGAGCATAAGATCTTTTTCATTTGGTAAATCAGAATCGGATTCCAAATTTTTTGACAGAAGGTTATCCAATGAAATTCCAAAAAAATTGGAAAAAAGGATCAAAGTATCCAAATTTGGTTCGCTGATCCCGGCTTCATAATTGGCTATTGTAGTGCGCCCAATATTCACCGAAGAGCTAAGCGCATCCTGCGTTTTGCCCGATTTCTTTCTCAGAAATTTAAGATTGCTTGCTAAGTACATGGCTGCAAATTTAAAATTATTTTTCCACAAAATTTGGAATTGTCAAATAAAATGGAGTACATTTGTACTGAAATTGACAGTTTAGAAGTCAAAGATACGTAAATAAAATTATCTGTGCCAAATAAATTGTAAATGGAGTAAGGATGTGCTAACCCATGACACTATCTGTAACCTCAAAAACAAGAATTATATGACAAACGAACAAAAAGGACAAGTCAGGGACGCACTGATGCGCTATGCCGGTAATTTCGAAACACAAACACTTGCAGCAGACAGCCTCGATGGCATAAGCAGCACAACAATCTCGCAGGTAAAAAATAACAATTGGGAATTGCTAAGCGAGCGGCTATGGCACAACATAGCCCGCCAGGTAGGTTTTTATTGCGGCGAGTGGCAGCCGGCCGATACCGGCGCTTACCTGCTACTGCGCATCCTGTTCAGCGACGCCCAGCATTATGCCATGACTTATGGCATATCTATAGGACATGGGCTGGGGAAAACATTTACCGCGTCTCACTATACGCGGGAAAATGAAGGTGCTTATTACCTGGCCTGTAATGAGCAATACAACCGTAAATCGTTTATGACGGCATTGTTAGATACGGCAGGGGTAGCGGCAAATGGAACTGTCCCCGAATTGATGGAACAATACGCAGCACATATCAGCAAAAAAGAAGAATCGGTGATTATACTTGACGATGCACATAAACTGAAAGACCGGGTGCTACACCTTGTTGTGCTGCTGGCCAATAGCCTTGCCGGCAAAGCAGGTATCATCATTATGGGCGGAGACGTATTGCGTAGCCGCATCATAGAGGGCGTGCGGCTGAAAAAAGTGGGGTTCGATGATATATATAAAAGCATAGGCAGGCGGTTTATCACATTGGGCAGCCTGGGTCCAAAAGATGTGGAGCTGGTGTGCCGGGCCAATGGTATTTACGATGAAGATGTGATAAGCCACATCAAGAATGAATGCAACAGCGATCTGCGCACGGCTGTTGGGCTGATAAAGCAGGTAAACGAAAGGAATGTAGCGGCATAATGGTACTAAAAGCATTGATCAAAAATAAAAGACTAATTATATGAATTACCTACCGGCACAACAGATCAATACAGCCCGCAGCATAGTTCGCTCGGCGCAGCGGCAAATAAAGAACAGAACAGGTATAAAGGTGCACCTGCTACTCGCTGCTTCTGACAACATATTGAAGACGCCAAAGCAAATGCTGAAAGTAATTGCCATAGCGCTTAATATGAATCCCGACTGCTACCGCATAAAGTCGCGGGCACGCAATATTGTGGAAATGCGCTTTATCGCGGCATTGCTATTGCGCAGCAATTTCCCCAGGCTCACGCTCACAGAGATAGCAACCCTTTTTGGGGGGCAGGACCATAGCTCTGTAATAAACAGTGTAGCCAGGGCTCACAGCCTTATATACACAGGCGATGAAAAATTTATCAACAAGTATAACACAGTTTTAAAATCAGTAGATATATGGCTAAAAAGAGAGGAATCAGGATACGCATCAGCCACCAGCGCATAGAGGCGCTGCTGGAAATATGCGAAGAAATGCTGGAGGAATTTACACCCCAGGACGAACACCAGTTGCTACTGCACGAATACTTGCTGGAACTGCAAGACAGGCTTTGTGTAATGCGAACGCGTAACCAGGATATTTATACTCTGATATTGGCAGGGTCCGAAGCTGTGGCATTTCGCCAGTTGTGGAACCTGCTGGATATAAGCCGCGATAAATATGCCAACCTGATAGTGGACAACCTGCTGAAAAAAATGAGCAGCCTCGCGGCATGATGTTATTAATATAAGGATAGTGATGGTGATTTAACGAAAAGCAGAACGGAAAAAAACGTAGCAAATGAAAACAAGGAATGCAAAAAAGGAAGCTGTAGAAATAAACAGGGCTCAATTTGAGGAAGCCATGCAGCGGTATGCTGCTGCTGAAGGCAGGGAGCTGGAAATAAATAAAAGCATAGAAGAAGAGGTAAATGAGCTGCTGCTGAAATACGATGATGAGCTGGCTTGCCTGGCACAGGGAAAAAATAGGGCCTTTGAAACAGCCCAGACGTATTGCGTGAATAACAAGGCAGAACTTTTTGGTAAGAGACGGAGCATAGGTACGCTCCATGCAATAGCCGGTTTCAGGCTGGGTACGCCAAGGCTTAAAACTATTAAGGGCAACAACTGGAATACTGCACTGGAAGCGCTGAAAGAAAAATTGCCGGGTTATGTGCGCACTATTGAGGAACCTGCTAAAGACCTGCTGCTGGCAGACAGGCATAAAGAAAGTGTGGCCCCGCTGCTTATATCTATAGGCGTAGAAGTAGTGCAGGATGAGTTATTTTATATTGAAACAAAAAAAGCCGCGTAAAATGAACACGAATTATTTAAGTCCGTCATCCCCCAACCAATCATCGCGGCATAGTAAATCCGCAGGACTGTCCCGGCGGGATCAAAAGCACGAGATGCTGCTGACTTTTATGGCAAACACCAAGGCCCAGAAACACAAACGTAGGGCCGCCCCTGTAAAACCCAGGCTGCTTAGTGCCCTGTTGTCGTTCTTTTTATGAGCAGAGCAAACTATTGAGCCATACCAGCTTATAGCGGATAGCCTTGTAGCTCAAGAACATCGCACACACGCTGGCATGGTTTTTCTAAAAACATAGCTAATAACAATTGATTAAGATTTCCCCAAAACTAATTTTATGAACAGAACAGCATACGTAGCCGGAAAAATTACCGGTCTCCCAAAATCACACGTACAGGACAAGTTTAGCCTGATAACAAGCCAGCTCAACGATATGGGTTATGTAGTGGTAAATCCACAAGCCGTAGGCGACGATTCTAAAACCTGGGATGCCGCAGTGCGCAGCGATATAAAGAAAATGCTGGAGTGCGATGAAGTGCACCTGTTACCAGACTGGCAAGACAGCCGTGGCGCCCAACTGGAGCGTGATATAGCGTTGAGGCTTGGGATGCAGGTGGTGTACCATTAGAGATACCGAGAATATATTTTTGGTGAAATAAATAATGACGAAAGCGTTATTTACGCAGAGCCTTTTTATACACGTCTAAACATCTTTCTCTTGCTACCGTGTGTTCTACTATAGGTTGGGGGTAAGCTGGTGTATCATACTCGGGTAGCCACTGCCGTATATACTCCAGGTCCGGGTCAAATTTTTTTGTTTGCAGGTAGGGATTGAATATACGGAAGTAAGGAGCTGCATCACAGCCTGAGCCAACTGCCCATTGCCAGCCGCCATTATTTGCTGCAAGATCGTAATCCAACAGGTTTTCTGCAAAATAGGCCTCGCCCCACCTCCAGTCGATCAGCAGGTGCTTAGTTAGAAAACTGGCAGTTACCATACGCACGCGGTTGTGCATATACCCGGTTTGGTTTAGTTGGCGCATTCCGGCATCTACTATCGGATAGCCGGTTTTTCCCGTGCACCACAATTCAAATTCTTTTTCGTTGTTTCGCCATTTAATTTGGTCATATTCCTTTTTGAAAGACCCATTTACTACATGAGGAAAATGCCATAGTATCATTTGGTAAAAGTCTCGCCAGATGAGCTCATTGAGTAAAGTGTCATTTAGTTTTTTAGCCTCGGCCGCAAGACTGCGAATGCTAATTGTGCCGAAACGGAGGCGTACGCTCATCTTTGTAGTGCCATCCAGTGCGGGGTAGTCACGGGTTTTGTCGTAGTTACGCACCAGTGTTTCATTCAGAGCTACCGACATATGTTCGGTAAAGAGACTATTGAATCCGATATCTGCCATGCTGGGTATGGGCGTGGAATATTGTTTTAGAAAACTGTTGAAATATTTTCTCGTAGGATAAGGCTGTAGATAGAAGTCATTTAATTTTTCCCTCCATCGTTTGCTGTAAGGAGTAAATATGGTATAAGGTGTATTATTGTCTTTTAGCACCTCATTTTTCTCAAAGATCACCTGGTCTTTGTATGTGTAAAATGAGATATTCTTCTCTTCAAGGAATGTCCTTATTTCGGCATCTCTTGTTTTTGCGTAAGGTTCGTAATCATGATTGGTATATACCGATACAATATTGTACTCATTAGTGAGCTCCTTAAAACCTTCTATCGGAGTGGTGTTCAAAACACATATGCCACTACCGAAGCGCACCAATTTTTCCTGGATATCTGATATGGACTTATGAATGTATTGAACCCGGCGATCCGTTTTATTTTCAAGGCCGTTAAGAATATTTGTGTCAAAAATGAATATGGGCAGCACAGCGTGGCCAGACCGGAGCGCATGATATAGCCCGGCATTGTCATCAAGTCGCAGATCGCGCCGGAACCAGAATATCGAAATTTGTTGTTGCATAATGAAGTGCACGCTACTCTTTCCCATACAAATGAGAGCGATATATTTTATAAGATTGCAAAGAAAGACATTTATCATAAGACGATTTCAGCAATTACGCTAAACGTTCTACATTGCGAAACATTGTAAACTGACATGCCTTTAAAGTCGTCATTTGGTTTGTTGCTGCTTATTCTTGTGGTGTCATTCCCTACTTATCTCAACGACTCAAAAAGGTACATTGACAGCAATTATAATGCTAAAGTGTTGGAAACATTTAAGACGGTGACCGTTTATCAATTAAATGGAAAAAAACATCATGATTGAGTTGGATTTACTTCGTTATTTATAAGTAATTTTAGCCCCGGTTACTTTTGATTTCAATCATTTAGTTTACGTTTGTTATCTTGTTGCGTTCCATGTTGTTAAAGCGGGTTATATCATTTCTGCTGGTTGTTTTTTGTGCATACCCTTCATTTGCCCAGGTACAGGGCGAACAAATGCGGGGCGACCTGGTGCAATCGCGCATCCTCATATTATTTGACGAGTCATCGAGCATGATACAATCGTGGACCGGCGGCAAGGAGAAATATATGGCTGCCCACGACATTATCTTAAAGCTCATGGATAGCGTGTATTCCGTAAACCCAATGGTAGAATTTGGATTGCGCGTATTTGGCCACCAGAGTACCGTTGCCGAAAACAACTGCTATGATACTAAGCTGGAGGTTTTGTTTAGCCGAGATAACAGGGCCCAGATGGCGCTCAGGCTTGCCGACATACACCCGCTTGGGGTGACGCCTATAGCCTATGCACTTACACAGGCGGCAGAGCACGATCTTGTGGATGAAAAGCACAATGTATATAGCATTATCCTGATAACAGACGGCGGCGAAAGCTGCGGTGGCGATATTTGTGCTGTAATGAAAAACCTGTTGAAAGACAAGGTTTACTTCAAGCCATATATAGTGAGCCTGGAGAATGACGCAACGTTAAAAACCACTTATTCGTGCATGGGCAACTTTTTGCAGGTAACGGCCCAGAAAGATATACCGGCTGCTGTGGGCGCTATAGTGGAAGCCTTCAGGCCGGTTATCAAAATCACTCCAAGCGAGTATAAAGAACTACAGGCCAATATACCGAGCGTGTTGAAAGTAAATGTACCCCCGCCCGGCGCAAAATGGACTATGCCCATGCGAAGGATTGTTTCTTCATTAACCCCCGGCGATCTGCTTCCGGTTATTATCGCTGCCCCGGTTGCGAAAAAAGTAAAAAAAATAGAGATGGGATTTTCGTTGCCGCCAGTTGTGTTAGACGAGCCAATCGCGAAAGTAACGACTGCTCATACAACGACCATTGCTATCGCACCCCCCCAGCAGCGGAAACTAAAAGAGATGGACCTGGCACTGAAGATGCCTGCGGTTGTTAATGATACTCCCCGGAGGGAGAAAATTGCCCGTTTAAGCCCAGGGCATTTAAAGCAGTTGCAATTGATGTACGTTATCGAGGACCACAATTTCCAGCTTATGAAAGTGCCGCCGTTGCCACGGATCAAAGTTGACGCAGTTGCACCTACACCTTCCGGACCAGTGGAGAAAAAACGAGAGTATAGGGTTGAGACAGAAGACGCCCCCGAAACGAATGTGGAAATATATTTTACTAATGGAGCGGGTACTTTTTATAGTACCACACCACAAGTGCTTTTAATAGACCCGGAAACAAAGAGAACGGTGAAGAAATTTTTCCGCACTGTTGACGCCTCAGGTAACCCTGATCCACAAACGGGCATCCCGGTTGGCGTTTATGATCTCTCTTTTGCATCCAAATCCAGCTTTATCTTGCGTGGCGTAAATATTGAAAGAAATAAGAAAAATAAAATTTTTGTTACCATCACGCATACCGCACTGAGCTTTGCCTATGAAAATGCACCTGACCGGCCGGTGTCGGAATTCACAGCCATTGTTACAGAACGTAATAAAGCGCATGGCAGGGTTCAGGAACAAAAATGCACTGATGCGTTAATGTATGAGCCCGGCAACTACCATATTGTTATCAACACCTTCCCTCAGGTGGTGAGGAATGTGGATCTTGACTTTGACGACGAATCGGTAATTACTATCCCACAGCCTGGATTTGCTAAGTTTACATCCGATGGAAAGGCGCGTGCAATAACGCTGTTCCAAAGGCTGGGTGATAAATTTCTCGCTTTTCATACGCTTGATCTCAATGACCCCCGCAGCCAGCATTTACAGATGCAGCCGGGCGAATACCAGGCGCACTATCAGAAAGGGCCGGGGCAGGCTAATGCAGCCGAAACAGTGTTGCTGTTTGTGGTACGGCCAACACAGGAAACAGAAGTGATATTAAAATAAGCAGATGGACGAAGTAGTAATTTCACATATCAGGTCAACACACCCAAAGTACGGGCAGGTATGGGACCTGCGCGAAGAGATACTACGTAAACCGCTGGGCCGTTCTTTGAAGAACGACAATATGGACAGGGACCTTGTTGATACTATATTTATTGCCGAGCATAATAACCAGGTTATAGGCTGTGTGATCGCGCATCATTTGGACAATGATAAAATACAGCTCCGGGCGATGGCCGTTTATAACGACTGGCAGGGCAAAGGGATAGGGCGCCTGCTGGTAAAAGCAGCAGAAGAATTTTCGGCACAAAACGGATATAGCCATATCGTGCTTCATGCCCGTAAGGTAGTACTGGGTTTTTATAAGAGCCTGGGTTATGAGGTGAGTGGTGATGAATTTGTAGAAGTTGGCATCCCTCATTTTATGATGGAGAAAAAGGTAGGGTATATCTGATTCCTTATGTCCAGAACACTAACCATACTGCTTTTTCTTTTCTTCACATCTTTTAGTTCTCAGTCGCAGGTTTTACCTAAAGAAGGTAGCAAGCTAAATTACAGGCTGGTAGGCTTTTCAGTTCCATCGGTGCAGGGTGCGAATGAATATATTCTTGAAATAGCCAAAGGTAATTTCTTCAATGCTGACTCTTTTAAAAAGAACATAGTATTCACGGGTAATAAGACCGGTAATAAGATAATTGGCGAGGTGCCGTCTTTTGGTGAGAAATACACCTGGCGGATAAGGTGTAACGGCAGAAATAAAAGTGTAGCAAGCGTTCCGCTGCATCATTTTTGCACCCAGTCAAATCCCAGGGTTGATACTACTGGCCAGCGGTTACGAATATTGCAAAGCGGAACAGGGTATAAGGATAACTACGTAGCAATTGACGGAGGGGGTGTGCTGTATGACATGAGCGGCAACCCCGTGTGGTTCATCCCCGATGCTAATGGGCTCGGGGGATTTGTATCTGACATAAAATTCACACCACAGGGTACAATCACATTTATACTGGGCAGGGATGCTTTCGAGATAAACTACAATGGCGATGTGCTGTGGAAAGCGCCCAGGCACAATAATGTGAACGGAGATACCAGCGCAGATAGTTACCACCATGAGTTCGTCCGTCTTTCAAACGGGCACTACATGCTACTTGGGAGAGAATTTCTTATGTGTAGCTACGAGTGTTCAAAAGACAGTTGCCGGGCAGTGGTGGCCAATGATAAAGTAAAGAGACCGGGTTATAAAAAGGGCAGTTTCGGCACGATCATAGACTTTGATGAAACGGGGAATGTGGTATGGTCATGGAAAACTTCAAAATACTTGTTGGGCGCTGATCTTGCTTACTATACATCGACTTTAGATTCCGGCGCAAAGTTCGACCCGCACGACAATTGTTTCTTTTTTGATGAGAAGAATAAGGTCATTTACCTGGGCTTCAGGAACATAAACCGGGTCATAAAAATAGCGTATCCGGATGGTAAAGTTCTTGGCACTTATGGAGCGGCTTTTAAACCCGGCACTGTAGAAACAGGAAGCCGAATATTTTGCAACCAGCATGGGGTGCGGCTTTCGGAAGACAGGTACCTTTACTTTTTTAATAACAATTCCTGTTGCAACACAGATTCGCTCCCAGCTATTGTGATGCTGCAGGAGCCGGCAACACCAAAGGACAGCCTTAAAATAGTGTGGCAATATACCTGCACAATGGAAGGGGATTATCCTAAAAAATTTACATCCGGTGGTAATGTATTAGAACTACCAGACCATTCTCTGCTTGTATGTATGGGCACCGATTACAGCAAGTTGTTTATTGTGAACCGGGACAAAGAAATATTGTGGAGCGCCCTGCCCGAAAGATATATGGACGACAAAAAGAAATGGGCGCCTGTTCGCCAATACCGGACTAACATCATCAGTCGCATAGACCTGGAAAAAATCATTTGGAATACCGAGGCAGGGGAACCGAAAGAGTAAGCAGGCTCTTCGGCATTCGTTCATTTCAAAAGCCCGAATTGTGGTAATGCATGTTTTATTTTATATTTACGGGACAAAAGGGGCTTTGCAGCTCCTGGGAGATTTCAAAGCAGCAAAAAATGGGAAAGAAGATACAAGATGACAATGGTTATTTTGCCACGTTGGGCGGGTTACTGACAACACTGTTTTTCCTTGTTTCATTTATCTCGCCGCTACGGGCGCAGGTATTGCCCAAGGAGGGAAGCAAGCTAAATTACCGGATCATAGGCTTTTCATTTCCTGAAGTTACACAGGCGAATAAATACACCGTTGAAATCGCATCCGGGCGCATAAACAGCCTTGACTCCTTTACAAAGAATATCGTGCAATCGGTCAGCAGCAAAGACAACAGGATCATAGCTGAAGTCCCCTCTTTTGGTGCCGAATATACCTGGCGCGTGGTTTACGGTGGCAAAAAAGTAAACTTGAAAAGCAGCCCGTTTTATCACTTCAGTACAGCAATGAATTTGTTTGTGGATACAAGTAAGTTCCGTCTAAGGATATTACAACCGGCAACAGAACACAAAGACGATTACGTGGCCGTGGATGCTGGCAGCGTTTTATACGATATGAAAGGTAACCCGGTATGGTCGCTTCCCCTGTCACCGGGATTTGATGGTTATGTAGCAGACCTTGAATTTACCCCGGAGGGTACGATCACGTTCATGTATATGGGCGTGTATGAGATAAATTATGACGGCGCTATTTTGTGGAAACCGCTAAAAAAAGGTGTGATAAGCGGTGACACACTAACCGAGAACTACCACCACCAGCTCACAAAGCTATCAAACGGACATTACATGACGCTGGGTACCGAAGTTCTTTTGTGTAAAACAGATACTGTGAACGACAGCAGCTTTGTCGTTGTCTCGCATGATAAAGTAATACCGGAAGGCTTTAGAAAAGCACATTTCGGGGCAATGATAGAATATGATGAGAAAGGTAATGTAGTATGGACGTGGAGAACTTCCAAATACCTTATTGACCTTGATTTTGAAGGCTACATGAAAATGGACAGCACTTTAAGGTATGACCCGCACGACAACGCATTTTACTTTGATGAAAAGAACAAATGGATATACCTGGGATTCAGAAACCTGAACCGGGTAGTGAAGATAGAATACCCAAGTGGAAAGGTATTGCGCACATACGGTGAAATTTTTAAACCAGGGGTGCGTGAAACGGGTAAAGGGTTATTTTGCAACCAGCATACTATAGGGCGTACGAGTGATGGATATTTGTATTACTATAACAACAATTCCTGCAATCTAAAAGATTCCCTGCCTACTATAGTGATGCTGCAGGAGCCGGTATCCCCAAATGATACTTTTAAAAAGGTATGGGAATACACTTGCACGGTGGAGGGAAATAATCGCAAATATTTTTTTTCTGGTGGAGATGTGATAGAATTACCTGACCGTTCCCTGTTTGTGAATATGGGCAGCACGTACAGCAAGCTATTTATTGTGAACAGGGACAAAAAAGTACTGTGGAGCGCCCTGCCGGAGACCTTTATAGAAACGGACAGGAAATGGACGCTGTTGCATGAAGATAGAGCAAATATCATTACTCGCAAAGACCTGGAGCGCCTGATTTGGAAGGCGGAAGCTACCGGGAACAATCCATAAATACACTACTTATCCGTGTGAATCCAAAAGGCAATAAAAATTGTTACGTTCTATAAATAATTTTATTACTTTGCATAAGCAATTTTTGTGCAAGGCAACAATTATTATTACCGTAATGTTAATATTGTTGTGGATTCCTAATTTTTATAACTTTAGCTTTTAAAATAACCACGTTATGAAACACTGTTACCCTTCAAAACTACTTATCCTGGTCCTTTTGCTGGCCGGACTGAACTGGAGCGCACTCGCCCAGACAACTACCTTTTCATATACAGGCGGTATTGTTACCTGGACTGTTCCTTCCGGGGTCACCAGCATCGGCATTACTGCTGTGGGCGCCCAGGGCGGTGCTTCAAGTTACTTTGCAGGTGGCCATGGGGCAACCATTTATGGGGCCTTTACGGTTGTTCCGGGCCATATTCTTAGCATTTTGGTTGGCCAGCAGCCAGCGTCTGCCACAAATGTTGGTGGCGGCGGCGGTGGCACCTTTGTGTGGGACAATGCATCTACAACTTTGCCAATGATAGTAGCTGGCGGCGGCGGTGGTGCAGGTTACAGCGGCACTTCTGCCGGCACCGACGCGTCTGTTACAAACAATGGAACAATTGGCCCCAGTGGTACTACCGGGGCCGGAACTGCGGGCAATGGTGCCACTGCGCCATCCGCGTCTTATTATGCAGCCGGCGGCTGTGGCTGGCTATCTAATGGAGCTGTGGCTTATATAAGCGGCACTAGCTGTTCATTGGCACAAGGCGGTACAAAGCCATTAGCCGGTGGTACCGGAGGCACGTTCGGAGGCACTTCGGGGTCTGATGGTAATGGCGGTTTTGGCGGCGGCGGCGGTGGCCAGGGTCAGTGTGGCGCTACGGGCGGCGGCGGCGGCGGCGGTTATAGCGGTGGGGCAGCAGGTATTTACACTTCCAGTTTTTTTGGCGGTGGCGGTGGCGGCTCTTATAATGCCGGCACAAGTGCCACCAGTAGCACCGGTACAGCTACAGGTAGTGGGTCTGTGACCATTACTATATTATGCACTAGTCCCGGTGTCATTTCGGGCAATGCTCCTGTTTGCGCGGGGTCAACGATTACCCTTACAAATAGTTCTCCAGGCGGAACGTGGTCCAGCAGCAATACATCTGTGGCTACCATTAACCCATCTTCGGGCCTTGTTAACGCCTTGACTGCCGGCACGGCAACAATGCTTTATACAGTAACTAACCCCTGCGGTGGTACCGCAGCTCTTGCTACAGCTACTGTTACGGTAAATACATCACCAACACCTATATCGGGCTCATCAAGTGTTTGCGTTGGCGCAATTACTACGCTTAGCAACACTATAACAGGCGGTACCTGGACGACAAGCGATTTTACCAAAGCAACAATAGACCCTTCAACAGGCAATCTTGCGGGTGTATCTACTTTGGGTGCCAGTTCTTCTGCATTCACCGTTACCTACACTTTGCCAGGCGGGTGTAATGTTTCCACTGCGGAAACTGTTAAATCAACGCCTGCCATATATACTGCGGGTGGTGGCGGCGGCTATTGTGCCGGCACATCGGCCGGAGTGGACATATACCAGACCGGTTCTACCATTGGCATCAGCTATCAGTTACAGAATGGTGCAAGCCCTGTTGGCGGGCCATTTAGCGGCACGGGAAGCGCTATCGACTTCGGTATCCACGCTTATACGCCGGGCGCTTACACTATTGTAGCTACCAACCCAACGTCTTTCTGTACCAGTACTATGTCTGGTACGGTTGCTGTTACCACAAACCCTGTACCGGCTGCTATTTCCGGCCCCACACACGTGTGTGTCGGATCAACGATCTCTTTAACTGACGCCACGCCCGGAGGTACCTGGAGCAGCAGTAATTCTGCACAGGCTTCTGTGGGTATAAGCACAGGTATCGTTAGCGGTTTTAGTGCGGGTACACCTACACTCACCTATACAGCATCTTCCGGCGGCTGTATAGCAACGATGCCGGTAGTGATAAACACCGCACCACCATCGATAGACGGGATATTTAATGCCTGTATCGCCACCACTACCGCGTTAACAGATCCTGCTCCAGGGGGCAACTGGACTGCCAGCGACGCTACCGTTGCTACAGTAGGCGTGAGCAGTGGCGTGGTTACCGGTGTTGCAGCCGGTACATCCATTGTTACTTATACATCCACTAGTGGTTGTTTTACTACGGTTCCGGTGATCATTAGTCCAAATCCTGCCGCTTATGCAGTAACAGGAGGCGGGCCATACTGCTCGGGTGGCTCAGGTGTCCATGTAGGTCTTTCATATTCAAGCTCAGGTGTAAATTACCAATTGTATAATGGTACTGGTGCAGTGGGTTTGCCGGTTGCGGGCTCAAATTCCGGCCTTGATTTTGGCCTGGAAGGCAGCAGCGGGGCTTATACCGTGGTTGGAACAAATATTCTGTCTGGTTGCGTAGGTAATATGTCAGGTAGCGTGAACATTACGATCAAACCGCTGCCCCCTACTCATGACATTACCGGTGGTGGTAATTATTGCCCCGGCTCGGCAGGCTACGCCATCGGGACTGACGGTTCTGATGTAGGCGTCAAGTACCAGTTATACAACGGATCATCTCCTTTTGGCCCGTTAGTAAGCGGTACTGGGATAGGGCTGAATTTTGGCTTATTTACCGCAGTTGGCACTTATACTGCCGTTGCTATTAATCCGGTTACCGGATGTATGTCAAATATGGCACACACGGCAATAATCAATATGGTAGCCCCTGCCACCCTGTATAACGTAGGCGGAGGTGGTAATTATTGTATTGGCGGAGGAGGAGCGCCAATAATGCTTAGTGGTTCAGACCTTACAAGCATCTACCAGGTTTATGATGGCACAGTGGCAAAAGGAACTGCGCTGTCGGGAGACGGCGGCCCGCTAAATTTCGGTTTATTTTCCGATGCGGGAGTATATACCATCACGGCCACAAATGTTAGCTATGGCTGTAACACCAATATGTCTGGTAGCGCTACGATAATAATCAATCCATTGCCAACGCCCAATAATGTTACCGGTACCGGCGGATATTGTACCGGTGCTGCGGGCCGGCATGTGGGCCTTGACTTTGGCGGCACCGGTATTACCTATGTACTTATGCAGGGCACAACTGCTGTGGACACGGTAATAGGTACTGGTTCCGGCCTTGATTTCGGGTTGCAACCTGCCGGGATCTATACCGTTGTTGGGCTGAACACATCAACCTTATGTAGTAATAATATGACTGGTACGGCCGTAATAACTGCTTATCCTTTACCATTGGCCTACAATGTAAGCGGGGGTGGTAGTTTTTGCCTCGGTGGTTCGGGCAGCAGCATTTCACTTACCGGATCCGACGCTGGGGTAAGCTACCAGTTATATAGGGGAACAGCAGCAGTTGGCGCCCCGGTGACAGGAGCCGGTGGGTTTAGCTTCGGTTCATTTACTGCTCCCGGGACCTATACGGTAGTAGCAAAGGATGCGAGCAATTTATGTACCAATACCATGTCTGGCAGTGCAATAATAGCGGTTAATCCATTGCCTGCTTCCTATACAGTGACTGGCGGAGGCAACTTTTGCGTTGGTGGTGCCGGATTAGATGTATCACTTTCCGGTTCCGATTCCGGTATCAGCTACAATCTTGTTTCCAGTGTCAGCGGTATAGTTTCCACATCGTTGGGTACCGGCTCCGCAATTGACTTTGGTATCCTGGCAACTGCTGGTAACTATACGGTAGTTGCCACAGACCTTACCTCGTCATGTATGAAGAACATGCCGGGCAGTGCAACAATAATTATTGATCCTTTGCCCGATATGCATAATGTTACCGGCGGCGGCGCTGATTGCGCTGATGGCCCCGGTTTCCCCATTGGGCTCGATGGTTCGGGTACAGGTATCAGCTACCAGTTATTTAATGGTTCAGGCCCTTCTGGCGGCGCTGTATCCGGCAGTGGGGCGGCGCTTGTTCTTGGCACCCGGACAGCGGCGGGCACTTATAATGTAGTGGCTACTAACCCACTGACAGGTTGTTCCAGCAACATGGCTGGCGCTGCAACCATAGTTGTAAACCCGCTTCCCAACCCATATAGTATCAGTGGCGGCGGCAACTATTGTCTTGGCGGTCCGGGGCAGGATGTATTCCTTCTTGGCGGCGCTTCAGACCCTGGTGTAAGCTACCAGTTATATCTTGGCGGATCGTCAACAGGATCGCCGGTTGTTGGCACTGGCAGCGCAGTTGATTTTGGCAACCAGACAGGCTCAGGCGTTTATTCCGTAATAGCAACAAATGTAAGTGGCTGCAGCAGCCATATGCCGGGCAGTGTATTTATCAATGTTGTAACGCCAGGCATATATACTATAGCAGGCGGCGGTAATTATTGTGCGGGTGGTTCGGGGCAGGATGTTAACCTTTCCAGTTCCGGTTCGGGCGTATCTTACCAGTTATATGTTGGCGGCGCACCAGTTGGTTTGCCTGTGATCGGCACTGGTGGCCCAATTGATTTTGGCCTGCAGGTTTCGGCAGGGGCTTACACCGTTGTAGCTACGACCGTTCCATTGGGTTGTACTGCAAATATGGCGGGAACCGTAAGTATCGCCGTAAACCCATTACCGATACCACAAACCGTAACAGGCGGTGGCCCATACTGTGTAGGCGGCGCCGGAGTGGACATTGGCCTCGCTGCTTCTGTATCGGGTGTTCAGTACCAGTTATATAATGGCGCTATTGCTTCCGGCCCTTTCATGCCAGGCACAGGTGGTGCGCTTGATTTTGGCATGAAGACCGATTCGGGGACCTACACAGTAGTGGGTACGGACCTCTCTTCTATCTGCTCCGGCAATATGGCCAATAATGTATTGGTAACCGTTCAGCCATCACCAACGCCTTACCCGGTAACTGTTTCTAATTCCGGTTATTATTGCGCTGTTGACTCCGGTGTGCATATCGGCATCGTAAATTCAGATGCAGGTATAAATTACCAGTTATTTCGTGGCGCTACTCCGGTAGGCGTTCTTGTGGCAGGTACCGGCGCCGCCCTCGACTTTGGCGTAGAAGGAATTGCCGGAACATATACTGTAATAGGTTCGGGAGCCTCCGCAGGTTGTTTGGGCGATATGTCGGGAAGTGCAACAGTGCATATAGTACCTTTGCCAGCGGTGCATAATGTTACCGGCGGCGGCGGTTATTGTCCCGGCGGGTCTGGCGTACACATTGGCCTTAACGGGTCGAGCCTTGCCACTACTTACCAGCTATACCGCGGTGTTGTTGCAGAAACCATTCTATACGGCACAGGCTTGCCACTTGATTTCGGGATCAAGACAGACACAGGCATTTATTCTGTTGTAGCAAATAGCACCATCACTACATGCCCTAATAACATGTTTGGCACCCCTGAAGTTTCTATCAATACTTTACTTACGCCGTCTGTTACCATTCATTCCTACCCCGGCAATGATGTGGACGTATGGCACATTGATTCTATGAAAGTATTTGTATCCAACGCCGGCTCAAATCCACATTACCAGTGGATAGTCAACGGCAACCCGATAGCGGGCGCTACCAACGCTAGCTTCGTAGGCTACGAATTTTTCAATAACGACAACGTAGGCTGCATGGTAACTGCTAGTGGTCCCTGCGGCGGCAACACCGTAACTGAAAGCGTGGTTTTAACGATCCATAATGTGGGCGTTAGCCAGGTAGTAAATGCCGGCGCCAGCGTAAGCCTCATTCCTAACCCCAACAAGGGTTTGTTTACCCTGAAAGGCATGCTGGGACAGGCGATAGACGAAGAAGCAACCATAGAGGTAACAAATATGCTGGGACAGGTAGTATATACCGGGAAGGCAGCGATACAAAACGGGAATATAGATGCACAGGTGCAGTTGGGCAATTCACTTGCCAACGGCATGTACATTCTTGATCTCCGATCAGTTGCCGGGAATACAGTATTCCATTTCGTGGTGGAGAATTAGTGAATGAGAAATTTCGGTAAAAGAGGCTGCCCGCTTTCGGCAGCCTCTTTTATTTGCAAACTTTTGCTTGATCCTAAACCTTATCGCAGGTATCTATAATTAGTGACGCTGGCTAAATAAATACTACCATATGACGAAGCAGAAATGGAAAAGAACAAATCAGATGGTGGTATTTATTTTGTCATCGTCACTAATTCCGGCAACATCTATATCAGCGGCAGTCTTATATAAAAGGTAGTACCCACCCCCTCAACAGTCTCAAACCATATCGCACCCTTCCAGAATTCTATTATTTTTTTGGTCATTGCCAGACCCAGGCCGGTGCCGGAAGACTTGGTAGTGAAGTAGGACTGGAACATTTTTTTCATTCCTTCTTCTGTGATGCCAGCGCCATTATCGGTTATTTTTATCAGTGCATTGTTATCTTCTTTGACCAGCGATACTTCTATGGTACCGGTCCGGTTCTCCGGTATGGCTTGCTTTGCGTTTTCAAAGAGATTATTGAATACCCGGAGCAGCTGGCTACGGTCGCATAGTACGAAGAGCGTTTCGGGGTATTTGTTCAGCGTCATTTTTATGCGTGGCTCATTCAGGTACAGCTCCACCGCACTGTTCAGCAGTTCGCCCAGTTCCACCTCTGCCGGGCGCGCTTCCGGCATCTTAGCGAAATTCGAAAATTCAGATGCTATGTAAGATAGGTTGTCTATCTGCTCTACAATGGAGTTGGCCACTTTATCTGTCAGCTCCTTAATACCCGGCTGGTCGTTCTTCATGGCTTGCTGCAGGTATTGTATGTTTAGCTTCATGGGCGTGAGCGGGTTCTTAATTTCATGGGCTACCTGCTGTGCCATTTCGCGCCAGGCGCCTTCACGTTCGCTTTGTGCAAGCCTTGCAGCATTTTCCTCCAGCTTGTTTACCATGTTATTATATTCGCTTACAAGCACGCCTATGGCATCGTCATAAGGCCACGATATACGCTCATTTCGTTGCAGGTTCAGCTTACCGAAATGCTGTATGATAATGTTCAGTGTACTGGTTATCCACCTGGTAATGAAAATGGCGCCGAGGCTGGAGATAAGAAAAATGATAGCGTACAGGTCTATCAGCGTTACCACAATATTGGAGATATGAAAATTGAGGTCTTTTTGCGACGAAAAGAACGGCACATTTATGTAGCCGAGCGTAGCGCCATGCTCATTGCGAAGTGGCTGGTAAGCCGATAAGTAAGACAAGCCAGCTATCTGCTCATCCTGTATGGCTATTGATTTTCCCTCCAGGTTCAACCGGTAATAGGCAGCGGGGTTCATTTTGCGCGATACCAGGGCTTTCTCATAAATATCTTCCTGCGATGTGGACAGCAATGTACCATTGACGTCAAAAATATTCACATCGATCTGCCCGTTTGCAAGCGTAGTGATGTAGTCTTTGAATGAGTTCGACACACATACCGAATCAAATGTACCGGGCTCATATGCCTGGTGTTTTTTCAGTTCGTCCTGTACTGCTTGTTTTGCCGCCAGCATTTCCGATTGCAGCTTCAGTTCATTACCCGAACTATATTGATTAATATAAAACCAGGTTATTACGAAGCCGATTATTACAAACGAAAGCACCACTACAGCCAGCATCGAAAAGTGTATCCTGCGGCTTAGTGTAAGCTGTATAAACTTTAGGGAAGACAATTTTCTGGTAAGCGAATAGATATACAGCTGGTAGCACAAAATGATGATGGCAAGGATTACCTGTATCACAAATAAGTAAGAGAACAGTGTTATTATTTCCATCACCTGGTTATGGATATGGACAACAACAATGGTTCTTTTATCGGCTATTTTGTAATACAGTTCACGGGTGTCGTTATGGGTATAAAAAGCAAAATCCTGGTCTTTTTTTAGCGTGTCATTTTTCAGGTCTGTGGTAAACGGATAGTCATTGTTTTGCGACACCAGTTTATGATTTATATAAACCGCATAGGCATAGTCATTATCAGCGGCATTGGTTGGTTTCAGCAATTCGCGGTGCACTGTCTGTGCAATTGTTTTTTTGAGGTCAAGGTCAATTACTACATAGCCAATTATTTTTTTTACCGAATCGCCATACACTGGTATATAGGAGTAATAATAATGACGGTCGTGGATATTTTCTTTATAAAAAAGATAAGGGGAATTGGTGGCCTCCGATTCGTTGATTTCGCTTATTTGCGTGTTATAGCTTACCGTATCCTTGTTATATAAACTCCTTCCCTGCGCGTCAAACAAGTAAACACCCGGCTGGTATTTATTCAGCGAGGCGCCCGAGAGATATTGCGTAGAAAAACGCTGGGTTATTATTTTTCTTACAGCAGCAGAAGGCCCCAATAAAAACCGCTTCAGCACCGTGTCCTTCTGGATATTGCGAACGGTTTTATCGAAAGAGGAAGATTCCATTTCAAAGTCGCGCTGTGGAAACAACTCTTTTTTTACAAATGCTATGCGGGTTTCCAGTTCCTTCACCCGGTTGAAGTAGGCTAATATACCCGTGGAGAAAACGCAAATGAAGACTGCCCAGAAGATCATGCGGGGCGCAAATATGTCTGATACCAGGCTAAGTTTCGGAATGTCAAGCAGGATGATGAACAGCAATAGCCAGCCCATCAATAGCCAGTAGAAAAGATCATTACTATTGCCGCTTATGAAAACCGAAAAGATGCCGGCTGCAGCTACCAGTAAGTATTTTATAGCACGCCTATCGACAAGTGCGCAAAGCTGGATATTGAAAAGGTAGATAATGAGGGTGGAGATGCCTGCAATAGTGCTGATGACAAACAAGCCAAGTATGGAATACAGATCGGTGGAGTAGAAGTGGCTTACATCGAATGATATGCTTGAATCGAGAACAAGGCTCTTGGTTATCTTAATAAAGAAGAAAACGTAACCAATAAGCAGCGACACCAATACTACTGATAGCAAGTACCTGGCAGGAGGGCTGGTGATCCGTTTGAAATAGCTTTTGTAGGGAGTATGCCGGGTTATAAATATTACCAGCCATAATACACAAAGCGTATTGATGAACAGATCGCCGAAAGAAGAAAGGTACTTGCTGGATGCATATAGCTGCGGTGAAAAGAAAGTAAGCGTGTCTAAGTTACAGGGAAGGCCGTACTTGTAAATAAGCGAGCGGAGCAGAATTATTGTAAAAAAAGTGATGATAAAACCCCAGAATGGCGATCTGTTCCTGGTAAGGTACAAGATCATAAGCTGTATCCAGGAAACACTGGCAAACGCGGCAATGATAAGTACAAATATCAGTAAGGACCCTGGTATCCATCTCTGGATATCCTGTGTATTGAAGTGCAGGTAAAAAATGGTTTTACCGTCCTTGTACGAGACCGGGTAATCGCCGTTAGCCGGATCACCGGGAGCGATGATCTTTGTTTTTACCGGTATGTAATCAGCCGCTGCAAAATGAGACCTCAGGTAGCTGTTTTCTAATGGATAAGTAGTTAGAATAGGCAAAAGAATTACAACCCGCTTATGGCTGTCCAAAAACGACGGACTGATGCATTTTTCTACAAATACCCCCTTATCGGTTCGTAGTATTATATCCTGCTCCAGCGCCGAATCGGTATTAGGTGCTATTACAGTATTTGTATTCCAGAATTTTAGAGTGTCCGTGTTGTATGCGAAAACAAAGAAGGGCAAATTAGCAAGGCTACTGCATTCTTTGTCCGAAAGGGAATCGGTGAACAAATGCCGGAGTAAGTCCTCGTCTTTGATAAAGCTTTCAAAAACAGCTTCCCTCTGTCGCAGATCATTGTTCACAGCGCGGGCCATGCGTTCTGGCAATATGGCCTGCCGGTGTGAATGGAAAAGCACGGCGCTCATGCACCACAACAAAAGGCTGAACAGTAGCCAGCCCCAATATGGATAACGTCTCAACATTTATATACTTCGCTCCAGTTCTTTTACCTTGTTCCACAAAGCATCCATCTCCCCTAATGTCATGTCATGCAGCGACTTACCCTGCGCCCCTGCCATCTCTTCCACCTGCTGAAAACGGCGGATAAATTTTTTATTCGTTAGCTCCAGCGCCCGCTCCGGGTCCACTTTTACAAACCGGGCATAATTGATGAGCGCAAACAGCACATCGCCAAACTCTTCTTCAATTTCGTTTTGGTTTCCCTGGGCCACAGCTTCGTCTAATTCCTGTAGCTCTTCCGTCACCTTATCTTTTACCTGGGCTGTATTTTCCCATTCAAACCCTACCTGCTTTGTTTTCTCCTGTAGCCTTAGCGCCTTTATAAGGGCTGGCATATATTGGGGTACGCCGCTCAGTATAGATTTCTTTCCTTCTTTCTGTTTTATTTTTTCCCAGTTCTGTTTTACATCGGTGTCGTTTTCCACTTTCACATTGCTATATATATGCGGGTGCCGGTTTACCAGTTTATTACATACCCCTTCCACCACATCATCGAATGTAAATTGCTGTTGCTCGCTGCCTATTTTGCTGTAAAACATAATGTGCAGCAACAGGTCGCCAAGCTCTTCCTTCAGCCCCTGCCAGTTTTCATTTACTATGGTTTCAGAAAGTTCATAAACTTCTTCCAGCGTTTGGGGTTGCAAGGTATGTATGGTTTGTTTTTTGTCCCAGGGGCATTCTTCCCTTAGCTGGTCCATTATGTTCCGCAGCCGTTCTATTGATTTTGAATATTGCATGTAAGTAAAAAAATTAGCGTATCTTGAATTGGCGTCACATAAAATTACACATTCTTCATGCGCTACGCCCCTATTAACTTTTTGCCCTATTAACTAACCACCCTCCCCCCACCTATACCCATCGGCATTTAAACCGGCAAGTTGCAATACCCGGTGAATGACGGTATAAGCTACCTCATCAATGGTTTTGGGGATGCTGTAAAAAGAAGGGGTAGCGGGGCATATGATACCACCGGCTTCGGTAACGGTGGTCATATTGCGCAGGTGTATGAGGTTGTATGGGGTTTCGCGGACCACGCAAATTAGCTTGCGGCGTTCTTTCAGCATCACATCGGCGGCACGGGTTACCAGGTCGTTGCTTATGCCGCCGGCTATCCTGCCCAGTGTACCCATGCTGCATGGACAAATGATAAGCGCTAAATACGAGGAGCTACCCGAAGCAAATGGCGCCATGAAATCGTGCTTGTCCCAAACCTTGAAAGGAAACTGTTCATATTCTTTGTTACCCAGCTCATGCTGCCATACGGTAAAGGCGTTGTCGCTCCATACCACACTTACCTCCGATACCTGTTCTTTCAGGCGTTGCAACTGCTCTAAGAGTACCTTTGCATATACCGATCCACTCGCTCCTGTTACCGCAATTGCTATTTTTGTCATAAAATTTTTGGGCAATTGGACAAAACTACATGGAATATTTGTAAATTCGTTCCTCTAAAACAATTAATGATGAAACGAGTATTGCTTTTTGCGGTTGCTATGCTATTAATAAGCCCCATGATGATAGCTAAAAAGACCCCTCCACCGCCTGCCCCAAGGGTAACGGAAGAGATACACTGGATAACCGATATTAATGAACTACAGGCCCGGATGCAAAAGGAACCGAGAAAAGTATATATGGATATATATACCGACTGGTGTGGCTGGTGCAAGAAAATGGATGCTTCCACGTTCTCAAACCCGGCATTGATAGCCTATGTAAACCGCAATTATTATTGCTTCAGGTTTAACGCCGAGCGAAAGGATGTGCTTAATTTTCAGGGCAAGGAATATAACTACGACCCTAATTACAAATGTAACACCCTGGCTGCAGAACTAATGAAAGGCGCAATGTCTTATCCAACAGCCATCGTTATGATGGAAAACTTTCAGAACCCCAACCCTATTGCAGGCTACATGACTGTGCAGCAAATAGAGTATGTACTCACGTTTTTCGGGGATAATGCCAACAGGCATTCTACCTGGGAGAATTATCAAAAGACTTACCATCCGTCATGGGATCATGGTCAGGCCCCTGACATGACGCCACCACCGGCTCATCACTAATACTCGTCTTAATAATTATATCGCTTGAAGTGTAGGAATTAATTTTCTACACTTTTTTTATTTCTTCCACCT
>Ga0206969_1077_pt1 | contig 28586 bp, 29 predicted proteins | sample Alteio_BWOrgHeat_87_FD_153256 | JGI IMG/M metagenome (GOLD analysis project Ga0206969, IMG submission 153256) | Enriched cells from forest soil in Barre Woods Harvard Forest LTER site, Petersham, Massachusetts, United States -... | ecosystem: Environmental > Terrestrial > Soil > Temperate forest >... | reverse complement strand
CGCGGTACAGGATGTTTTGCAGGATCTTGCCCTCCCACTTCACCCCGCGGCCGGTTCCGGGCTTGGCGTAGCCGAGAAAACGCTCGCGATACGTGGCCGTACAAATCAGCACCACGTAGTCGGAATCGAGAATCTGCCGCGCGCACCACTGCGGCCAGCCCTCCGGCGGAAACGCCACGAACTGATCGATCCGCGCATCCACCCCGTCGCGGCGGAGCTGCCGCGCGAGCGCGAGCAGGCGGTCCACGTGTTCGGGCGAATCATGGCTATAGCTCAGGAAAACGCGCGGCGCGCTCTGACCGGTGGCCGCGGCGGTGGATACGGGTGCCATGCCGCGACAGGATAGTGCGGCCGCGCGCATTGTCGATGTGGTAACGCACCGCCAGTGTCCCCGCCTAGCCTGCGCCGGAAAATTGGCGGGCGCAGCGTCCCACGCGCCGCGCCGTCAGGAAGTCGTGCGAAATCTGGGTTCGGCAAGAAACGGGATTCGAGAGCTGGCCTCCAGCAAATTAATCGCCACAAACCCCGTCAGCCCTTTCGGACTGAAGGGGCCTGTTGCGGCGTTAGGCTGTGGTAGGTTCAGCCTTGGGCTTCTCGCGGTCCCAGATGAGGGCATACATTTGAGGCTGCACGGGGGCAATCCTGTCAGAATTCTTCACCAAGGCGCAGTTGACCGGTGCGGCGAAAAATGGGGAATCGAGCTTAATTGAAATATACTCGTTGCCCTTGCCGCTGGTCTTTTTCCAGCCAACGCCAAGCTCGACTTCGCCAACGAGAGCCACCGTGTAATCAACGCCTTTTTGCTCAGCCGGTTTGATCCGCACTGGCAAGCTTGTGAAGGTGGGCATCAGACCCTCATACACGCCATCCTCATTGAGTTTAAATTTACCGATAATCATAGTGGTCTCCCTTTCAGTTTGTGAAGCCGCCGAGATGGTGGCTTCGATGGCGGTTGGAGAAAACGGGACGCGGCGCGATCAATCCCCGTAGCCGTTAGGGCAAAAAAGCAAGCGCGTCTTCGCTTTGCGAAACGCGCTCTGCTTTTCTGTCCGATTTCCTTCGGGGAAATCTTTCCGGTGCTACGCCTTGGTCGGATGCCTCAAGAAACTTGACGATCTTGGCAACCCATAAAATTACCTTGAAGCCTCCCGTTGCTGGTGAGCGATTCTCAAGTCTAGTAAGATTCTAGAGATGTAGAAAAGTGGAGGTATCTTATTGTTCCGCAACAAGAGTTTTGCTTTGGTGTCTACCTCGAATGCCGTGCCGAATCTACCTCGAATTCCGTTCCGTGCCTTTTTTACGCAGGCAAAGCCCTACCCCGAATGCCGTTCCGGATTGTTTGCGTTACAAGGACTTGGCGATGTGAACCTTGTCCGTCCGGTCGATCTCCCAGGCATGGATTGCGCCCGTGGCCTGAATTGCCTTCAAAGCGGTTTTCAGAAGCTGCCTGAACCTGTATAGCGCCTTCGTGTCGCTTCCTGTGAGTTTGCGAAGGTATTCAACGGTGACGGGATATGGGCGTTCGTGGCTGCAAATCCACGCGTGAAGATGCTGCGCGAGCGGCTTCTTGGCCAGTGCCCGGCGCTGCTTCCATTCAATGATCGTGTAGCCGCGCGTAAAGAGCTTGATAAGCTGGCGGTTGATTTCCACGGTGAAGCTTCCGTCCTCCAGCTTCGCTGCCCCTTCCGGCAATAGCGATCCCCAAAACACATTCCCGCCGTCACAATGTATGGCAATGCACGTGGCAGTCAACCTGCCCATTACATTCAAAAGCCACTCATATTGGCATTTGCCGGTGTCTCTGTCGATCACTCTCAGTAGTTCGCGACTGCGAAAGCGGATTTTATTGCCCTCGTGTGTTCCACGGGCGACGTGCATAATGCCTTCAAAAACATCGAGATCGGAATGTGTTAGTTGCTTGCCTGTGTAGGTAATTGTGAAGCCGCTCTGGCTAAAAATGACCTCGCGTTCCATGTATCGCGCTCTGTTGGGTTGGACTGCGGCAAACAGAGCGGACCGCGCGACCTCGTTCGGCACCCCAAGCCAGCCGTTTCGAAGAGATGTTTCATGGGGCTAGACCATTCGCGATTTATTTGCTCGAAAACGTAACAGATTGGAGCTTCTGTTCGGGTAAATTATACGACTCTTTCGGAAACGGTTCGTAGCCGGTTCGCAACGACAGAACATTCTGGTCACGATGGGGAAGTTCCTGAAGGGTTGGTAGGGTAGTTGTGAATGGGCCAAAGGCGACGCCGTCACCTTTGTAAAGCGTGACCGAAAACGCGAGAGGGCAGCCATGCCCAGCATGCTCTAGCTGAAGTGTGTATCCATCAGTGCCGCTAACAAAATGTGTGGCTTGTCCGGGTTTGAGGGTCCATTCGGCGGCACCTCGCGGGAAAACAGTCTGATCAAGTCCCTCGCTGTGCTCGTCTATTGACCACCGTTCTTGCATCCGGTCAAACACCACGTCGTTTGACGAAGTATTCTTTATCGAATAAGCTAACAAAATACTGTTCTTGAACAATTTGTGCCCGCGGGTCATGCACGTCTCGCCCGGCCCCGCCAGTGATCTGCAGTGGTTGGGTTCGGTTGCATGCTAGGGGTAGGAGCAACGAAGAAATGAAGCAGAGAGCTTTCATTCGGTCGCTCCGAATTTCGAGACAAACGGAACCCGTGTCAGCGTGGCAAGGGGGCGGCCGCCCTCGCTTCGGACAAGCTGATTACCGTTGACGGCAAACGTCCAAGTGTGGGGCACAGAATCTCCCGAGACGCCTGACATGGAAACGGTGGTTCCGTTTACGGAGAATTCCCCAATATCTTTCGTGATCAGCATGTGATTTGCGTAGTCGCCCGGAATGGTTGGTATAGCGGAGCCGAAATTGTAAACCTCCAGTTTGCCGTCGTGACGGAAAGTAAAAACGGCATAAGCCTGTTTAATATCGGTAAGACTCATTTCCTTCACCGGAGTTGCCCAGGAGCCGTAAAGTTGGGCTGACGGGGTGGCTGCGGGGGTGGCCAACGGGGTGGCCGAATCGTCGCAGCCAGATAGAACGCAAAAAAACAGACTTGCGCGTAGGAGATATAGTCGGAAGGAAAAAGGCATGGCCTGGCAGCGTGTGCCGTATTCGCGATTCTCTCTGCGCTCCATATGACGGCAATTCTTTTTCCAGAACGCCGCCTTATTTTTCTCCTGCGCAGGGGTGTTTCGATGCCGTCTTGGACTCGGTGCGCGCTTTTTCTTCCGCGTAAGAAGACACCACCTGTGCGGCAACCGGTGCTCCCTTGCGCTGGCTGAGGTCCCTTCCTTCCTGCCCCGTGGCGTGATTCGCCGATCTCAGCCGTTTTAACTGAAAGCAGTTTCAGCCGAATCGAAGGAAAGGGGATACCAAGACAGCGCCCCCACTCCGAAAAACGCGCCAGCCGGCTTCTAATGGGGGCCGGCCTGATTTTAGACTGGAGAGGCGTTTTCGCTGAAAACCTGCTTTTTGCCGCTCACCGCTGGCCAGACACGGCCGAGCAGAGTCGCCGCGTTTTTCCACACATCGCCCCCCGTGCAGCGGCTCACCCCGTGCGGCCCTTCCAAATTCTCCTCGGCGGCAAATGGGCCAAAGAAGTGACGCTCCAGGAGGCCGGCCGGGGTTTCAGTACGCTCCACCCTCCATTGTCTCGGCACTCCCTGAATTTTGCGGCGCAGCGTGGCCGTGCCGTGTGTTGTGGGATCCGAAATCACCTCGTTGCGCCAAAAACATTTGTCGCACCACTCCTCGTTGACGTCCGAGTTCTCGATCACATCAACCTCAATCGTGTAAGCCCCACGCTTGCATTTTTGGCAGCGGAGAAAAAAAGAGCCTTATAGAACGAGTGTGCGGCGGTGACAGCACATAGGCCCGCTGCCCCTGCTTTGGTCCTCGATTGTTTTGCTCGTGGCGATGGTGGCCAAGAAATCATCCGCACCACCAGGGAGGACCGCGTCGGCGAATATGCCGGTCTATTTTTCACCGAAGGGTAGGTGCTCCGCTGAGTTGTTGTCGGTCGTCAGCAAGCGTCTGCCGACAGTGGCGAGGGTTTGACACTGCGGTAGTGGCTCGTCACCTGCGCCGGAAATGCGACAAAAAGGGCTCCCGTCAGTACCATCTCAGTGCCAACCAGTGCCAAAAATAGAGTTTATTTTGCGGTATTTTGCGTGAGCACACGTGAGACGATGACCGACCGCAAACCCTGTATTTATCAGCCTTCCAGAGTAATTGACCCTCCAAATTGGTGGCTGCCTCACTAGGATTCGAACCTGGCCTTACCTCCTAAGCGAGCGAGAGTGCGATGCGTTGTCGGTAGATGCCATCGGCCGCCTCCCGGTCCAGGCACCCCTCGTTGATTCAGCTCATCCCGAATCTGCCGCACCTGTGTCAGCCCCATTCCGCGGATTTCTGCGATAAGTGGAGCAAGGGCCTGCGCACGAAGGACCGCCTCGCGCTTGAGCCGCTGCGCTCGCACTCGCCCTGTTGCACCGAGAACCACTCCCCGCTTCTTGGCTGCTGCCAGCGCCTCCTTGGTGCGTACCGAAATGCGCCGAGCCTCCTCCTCGGCGAACGCAGCCTGCACGTGGAGCATGAAGCGATCCTTCATCGGTTGGTCGACGGCCACAAAGTTCACGCCGGCCTCCAGTAAACCCGAAATGAAGTGAACATTCCGCGCCAGCCGGTCGAGCTTCGCAATGGCGAGCGTCGCCTTCTGCTTCCGGCATAGTTCGAGCGCCTGCAGCAATTCCGGTCGGTTGCTCGCCTTCTTGCCCGATTCGGTTTCGGTGAATTCCGCAATGATCGTACCACGCTTGGCGTCAATATAGAGCTTCACCTCTTGGTGCTGCGCTTCTAAGCCCAAGCCGCTCTGTCCTTGGCGTTGCGTCGACACGCGATAGTAGCATAGGCATCGAGCATCCACATTTTCCTATGGCCCTCAAAGTAGGAGCAGTACCGAATGGCGCTAAGATAAGGGAGATTTAGGATGGATTTAGCTCGGTTGTTGAGGGGAGATTTGCTAGTACAAAGCATGTCAAATCGAACTCCGTTTTTCAAGGCTTTTGGACCGTTGCTTTTTGGTCGACCCGCGCGTCGGACGCTGCAAAAACTGGAGCGGCTCAACTCGCTTCAGGAACTCTATGAACTGTTTGGCCATTTGTTGCCGGATCGCTTGTTGGCTGCCAGCGAGAAGGGAATGAACAGCCGGGATCGCCTCTTTAGTACGCAGGTTACTTTCTGGGCTTTTGCGGCGCAGATCTTGAGTCCCGGGACGGCGTGCCGTGAGATCGTGCGGCGGGTCGAAGCTTGGTGGCAGGAGAGCCTCGGGCCTACCCAAGCCGCGAGTACTTCCAGCAGCGCCTATTGCCAGGCGCGCGCCCGGCTGGAACCAGCCGTCTTGGATCTCATTCGCGCAGAGATCGCCTGGAGTCTGGAAAGAAACGTCCTTACCGAAGAACGCTGGTTGGGAGGCCGACCGGTCAAAATCGTGGACGGCACCGGGGTTAGCATGCCCGACACGCCAGAGAACCAAGCCGTGTGGCCGCAATCGACTTCTCAACAGCCCGGCTGTGGCTTTCCGATGATGAAGCTCGTGGGCCTTTTCTCTTTGAGCAGCGGGGCGTTGCTGGAGGCAGAAACCGGCAGTTTGCATGTCCATGAAAGCACGCTTTTCCGGGCTTTGTGGAACAAGTTGCACCGGGGCGACATCCTCTTGGCCGACCGTGGCTTCTGCTCCTATGCGACGCTGGCCGCGCTGCAGCAACAACGAGGGGTCGATAGTGTCATGCGCCTGCATGCCATGCGTACCGCTGACTTTCGTACTGGCCGGGCGCTCGGGCCAGAAGACCGTTTGGTCCTTTGGACCAAGCCGGCTTTGCGCCCGGCCGTGTGGACCACCGAAGAGTATGCTGCGCTGCCCGACACCTTGCCTTTGCGCATGATCCGGCTGCGGGTAGCCGCCGCAGGATTTCGCACCAAAACCGTGGTCCTCGTCACCACGCTGCTCGATCCTATCGCCTACCCCGCCAATCTGCTGCGGGAACTCTACGGGGAACGCTGGCAGGTCGAAATGCACTTCCAACAAATCAAGACGTTCCTGGCCATGGATGTCTTGCGTTGCAAAAGCCCCGAATTAATCCAACGCGAAGTCCTCATGCACCAGATTGCGTATAACTTGGTGCGCAGTCTCATGCAGCGTAGCGCCCATGTCCATGGTGTGCCGCTGAGCCGTCTCAGCTTCAAAGGCACTCTGGACACGCTGCGTCACTGGTCCGGTCTCATCGCCGCCGGCCCAACTCCGCGCCAACAACAAAAGCTCATCGACCAAATGCTGGCTCTCATGGCCGGCGACCTCGTCCCGGAGCGCCCTGGCCGAAGCGAGCCTCGCGCCAAAAAACGCCGCGCCAAAAATTACCAAGTATTGAACAAGCCACGTCACCAAATGGGCAACCTGCCGCACCGCAATCGCCCAGGCGCAAAATCCCCAAAATCTTCCTTATCTTAGCGCCATTCGGAGCAGTACCCCCATATCCACCCGTCACGACTCAGGTTGTTAGTTTCACAGTATTTCATACCACCGATGGTGAGCATACACCGAAAGCGCCTCGGAAGCGCGAACCACTATTTTGCGGGTGCATCTTTGAGGTGTTCGCAAACCCAGCACGTCGCCGAGTTCTCGGGCCTCGCTCCGTACCGTCCATTCTTCCCACAATAGGCACACGTCGAGCAGTTCTTGCACATCCGCGACGGTCGTAATCCGCCGAGACACTTGCCGTTCTGCCATTCGACTTCGGGCGCTCCGGCCTGGGCGGCGAAGGCAAGCGCAAGCCACATCGTGGCGCAAAACGCGGAGAGTGCTTTCACAGCGGAGGAACCTAGCGCCGCTAACCGATGGTGGCGATGCCAAACATGCGAGAGAGAGTGAGGGTATTCATTCCGCCGGGGTGCCGAGTTGACTTGACGGAGGACAGGGCGAGCAGACGGCCCGGACAATACGCGAGCGCGTGTGGGCGCGACGTACGCGAGCGCGCGGGTCGCGCCGAATATCCGCACCCGGTGGCGTCCGGAATCGCTACTGGCCACAGGCATCTGCGCCATCCTCCTGGGCGGTGCGGCCCGCTTAGGCTTGCCGTGCGCGCCGCCGCCGAACTCCACCGAGCAGGCCAAGACTGCCGGCGAGGAGCGTACAAGATTCCGGTTCCGGCATAACCGCCAAGGCGGTTGGGGAATACACGCCGTTGGAAATGGTGAGTAGGGGCGCGCCACCGGTCGTCGCATTGTATTCGGTCACGGTGCCGGTCCCGAAGTTCGCGGCGTACAGGGTATTGCCCGAGAGCGCCAAGGCGAACGGCTGATTTAACCCGCTGGAGATGGTGAACGTAGGTCCGCCGCCCGTCGTCGCGTTGTATGCGGTCACGGTGCTGCTGGATTGGTTCGCGACGAAGAGGGTGTTGGCGGAGAGCGCCAGGGCATCCGGTTCGACTACCCCAGTCGAAATTGTGAAGATGGGCGCACCACCCGTCGTAGCGTTGTACGCGGTCACGGTGCTGGCGTTGAAGTTCGCGACGAAGAGGGTATTGCCCGAGAGCGCCACGGCGAACGGCCTAGTCACCCCAGTGGAAATGGTGAAGATGGGCGCGCCGCCCGTCGTAGCGTTGTACGCGGTCACGGTATTGCCGGATTGATTCGCGACGAAGAGGGTGTTGCCGGCGAGCGCCAGGGCGGCTGGTTCGCTCATCCCAGTGGAGATGGTGAGCGTAGGCGTGCCGCCCGTCGTTGCGTTGTATTCGGTCACCGTGTTGCCGGCATAGTTCGCGACGAAGAGAGTGTTGCCGGCGAGCGCCAGAGCGACTGGTTCGTCCATCCCGTTGGAGATGGTAAGCGTGGGTGCGCCGCCCGTCGTTGCGTTGTATTCGGTGACTGTTCCGCTGCCTGCACTGTTGGCAACGTACAGAGTGTTGCCCGAAACTGCCAAGGCTTCCGGTTCGTCTACCCCGTTCGAACTGGAGAGGCTGAGCGTGGGCGCGCCACCGGTCATCGCGTTGTACCCGCTTACCGTACTGGCGCCCGCGCTGCAGACGTAGACGCTCTCCGCGTGCCCGAAGTACGATCCAAGGAGCGTGAGGGCCACGAAGATTTGGGTGAAGTGCGGACTGGAGCGAGCGGAGTATGTTCTCAGGCGGAGAAAGGGTGGGAGCCTTTTTGGATAGACAACAGCCGCACCCGTCAAGGGAAAACGGGTGATCTCTCAACGACTTCGGGCCTTCCATGTTCAATTTGGTCGCGGGCCGAGCAAATCGATGGGCGCGCGGGCGTCCTCAGCTGCCGCCGCCAAAAGCTGGGGGATTTAAGTGAACCAGCACGGCTTACCATCGGAAAGAAACTGCGGAAATCCTGCTCTCCCTTTCCGAAAGAGGCGACCGATTCCCAACGATCAAACGGAGCGGAGCAAACGCACGAGCCACCGAATTTCGCCAACGCTGCCGCATTGCTGGTGTCTCTGGCGTCAGCTTGCACAGCTACCGCCACTCGTGGGCGCAACGCGCGAAATCTTGCGGTTACCCCCCGGCGGTTTGCGCAGGAGGCCCTTGGCAATAGCAGTAGGGCTGTCCATGAGGCGTATGCGAAGGGCGCACAAATTGTCTGTCCTGCCCTCGACGAGTACGAACGAGAGCCGACGAACATCGTCCGCAATGCTTCCCCTCTCCACTCTGAACCGCCGAGTAAAAATATAGCTCTTTCAATGTGATTCGATTACACAACGAAGATGAGCGTGACACTTCCCAAAGATGCACTACAGAAGGTCCAGATCGGACAATCATTCGCCGAATATGATTTTGTTCGACAAGATCCGGGGATTTTCGTCGCAACTCCCGCCTCCCTAGTTGCAAATCAACCCGACAATAAAAAGTGCTTTTTTGTCGGACGCCGGGGCAGCGGGAAAACCGCCATTTCGTACAACATACTGGCCAAAAACCGACGGGCAGTGTCCCTTGTGCCGCAAGTTTTTGATCTCATGCGCCTGCCGCTAGATCATGAGGAGTTTCGAGACACCCGACAGCGCCCGTTCAAGTCTCTAGTTTGCGCATTCGAGCGCGCACTACTCGGAGAACTGGTGAGGAATTGGGTCCACGCAAACACCTGGAAATTTGACGAACGACATCCCGCCATCAGCAAGGACCGAGGGCTCATAGAGGGGTGCGATTTTGATGCTCGGGTGCTGAATCTTGTTACTGAAATCTTCGAGGCATATAGCAACCCGAACGAACGCCTTTGGCTGCGACAGATAAATCGGGCCAAAGATTTGATTCTTGAGGTCAATACCGTACGAGAAAACGCCAATTTCGACTTCCTTTTTCTGATCGACCGCCTTGATGAATCCTGGGATGGCTCCGATTCTGCGATAATTTGTTTGATGGCGCTGATGCACGGTTGCGTTCAACTGATGGCGGCCTGCCCGAGCTTACGACCTTACCTTTTCATTCGAGAGAATATATACTCGCGGATTCGAGATATGGACAACGAATTTTCGCGTTTGGAAACATCGGTGGTTTTCCTCGACTGGACGACGGAAAAACTGACCGAGTTTGTTGAACGCCGCCTCGTTCGCTCTTTCAGTACTAAGCCTTCACTAGGGGACGCATGGCCGCATTTTTTCCAGGAGACAGCCGATTCCGATTCCAAAGGAGAGATCTTCACATATTGCCAGAACCGGCCCCGTGATGTGCTCACTTACGTTAGTTTCGCATTAGAATCCGCGATTTCACATTCTCATCAAAAAATAACCCCTGAAGACATCCGGAATGCCCGCGAACGCTTTAGCACCAGCAAACTAAAGGATCTTGGAGATGAGTTTTCGGAAAATTATCCGAACATCCAATTAGTCTTAAAACTGTTCTATGGATTGGCTACAGATTACACGATTGGAGCCATTGAAGGGTTTATCCAAAAGCTACTCGTCGATCACAAAATCGCGAAATATTGCAAGGACTGGTTCTACAATGTAACGAGCCCTTCCCAGTTCGTTGGAGTATTCTTTTCCATTGGTTTCTTTGGAGTGAACGAATCCAAGATATGGACTTACAAAACTGCGGGGGGAGATGCGGCCTTCATGCCCCCACTTTGCGCTTCGTCGATAATCCGCATTCATCCGGCCTACCATGCCGCTCTGCATTTGCGCGAGATGGTTCTCCCATCTCTTACCGACGATACAATTCTTCAGGTGAACGGAATTTTAGAGGACCTACCAGAGGGAGTAACATTTGATGGATACCAACAAAAGCTAAAGGATTTACTCATCCAACTGGGGAGCACCCCGAAGGGTAAACTTGGTGCCGAACAGTATGAATCAATCGTCGGCGAAACTGTAAAGTTGTGCTTTTTTCGAGCACTGACAAATGTCCAACCAAAAGTGAGAAATACCGGTGGTCTGGTTATCAGGGACTGGATTGCTTCAAATAGGGCCGCCGCTGGTTTCTGGGAGATGGTGCGCAACCGCTACGACGCTACGCAGGTTATTTGGGAGTGCAAGAACTACTCAGTGCTAAGCGCGGATGACTTTCATCAAGCAGCGTATTATATGGGCGAGACAGGAACTCGTTTTGTCGTTATCGCATTTCGTGGCAATGAGGTGACGCCCCAATACCTCAAACATGTCGAAAAAATTGCGAGGGACAGGAAAGGCATGGCATTCGTCATTACCGAGAAGGACCTTAAGGTGTTTCTTCGGCAAGCCGTCAAAGGAAAATTTAAGGAAGACCATATCAATGAGATATATGACAGAATAGAACGCTCATTTGGTTAGGTTATTATTGCCTAATAAAGTTGGTTATTGTGGACTTGTTTTTAAGTGCCTAATGTTTCGATATCGCTTTGGTGCATAGGGAAAGCCAATCACGGTTGTCGGCATTGGCCACGATGTACGCAAAACGGCTGCCAGCGGGCCGAGGAATAGCGCCGACATTGACCAGTAATGTATAATCGAGGGCAGCAATAGGCTTTGATACCAACTACCCCAAGAGGAAGGACCGCCGGAAGCGTCTTCGTGGCTCGAAAGCCTTCGACCGCTCCTGCCGCAACCACGGCTCCTGCTCGTGGTGCCGCAACAACCGACTCCACGCCGACCGGCGGCAGCGGCCCCTACCCGAGGACGTAGCGAGCGTGCTCTACCTTGGCGGGCAGCCGCCGCGCTAGCGATGCTTTCCGGCGCGCTTCGCGTGTTCGTCGAGCAGTCCGACCCGCAGGATGCGGCGTCCGCCGTCCGCCGTCGCGACGAGTGCGTCTGGCGCATGGTTCTCCACAAGGTCTGCGAACCGCGCTCGCATGCGCTGCACTTCCTCCGCAAAGACCCGCATCAACTCCCGCATCGCGATGGCCTCCTGCGTCGCGTACATGGCCGAACGGCCTCCGTTCGGGTCCTTGCCATCCAAGAACTCTTCCTTATAGATGACGAACCTCATGACGAAGATTGGCCCGGTATGTCCTCGTCTGGGTGTCGCGGAAGGCGGCAGGGGCCGCCAGCTACCGGCGCAACGAATGGGCCGAAGTAACCGCCGATATCTATGAGGTGCGCGTGCTGGATAATGCCGGAATGGTTGTCATCCCATTCTCCAAGCGCCCCAATCATGGCCGCCGCACTCATGGCGTCCTGCTCCTTGGTGGGCGCTCGCCCGCGATAATAGGCGGGAGCGATCCTCGCCCGCGCCCGGATGTTCTCTTCCTCATTTTCCGAGACTCCTCCATCGAACGCCACTGGAATGTGGATGAACCCCACGCTCTGCACCTTGAGGCGTTCCGCGATGTCCAGCGCCCTGCCGACCGCCGAGCCCACCGCCTGAAGGTCCCGGCATCCGAATTCGTCCGACTCGTTGGGCAGCACATGAATGTAGCGCAGCAGATTGTCGGGCTGGGGCAGCTCAAACGTCGCTCCCAAGGGATTCTCCCATGGGTTCCCGCCGTCGTGGGCAGGCGTCATAGCCGGGTACCGCTCGCAGATCGCCCTCCACGTTTGGTTGCGGTGGTTAAAGCCGCCGCGCGCCTCCAGCGGCATGCCAAGCTCCATGTATCCCTCGGCGGCGGTGATCCGTAATTTGAAGGCAGCCAACGAGTTCATCGGCCGGGGCCTCTCTAGGCGCTATTTCTCATACTCGCGCCGCAACCAAGAGTCGCCGGGCAGCAAAGCGATTCCGTCCGGCCCGAGATGCACTTCGTTCACGCTAAGCCCGTGTGTATCCGGCAAAATCTCAAGCCAATCCTCCATATGGTCACCGTCTCGAATTACCGCATCCAATTCGGGATGCAAGGCCAGGCGAAGATCGAGCCCCGGTAGCGTAAAGATATTCACATCGCGGCCTCTGCCGTCCCGTTCCGCAAACCTGAGGAGGTCTACAACAGGAGCGTAATAATTGATCCCGAAGTCGCCTCGCGAGATGTCGAGTTCCAGACCTTCGCTCCTCGGCTCCGGGTCTTCGAAATACGCGCACAGCGCTCCACGGCTCTCGTAACTCCAGCAGGCCACATTGACGGCGACGGCCTTGCCACGCACGCTAGCTAAGGCGCCGGCTTGACGCTTGGCTTCCGTACGCGCCTTCTGCTGAGGAAAGCGCGTACGCCCCTTTGCTTCTATGGCCAGCCATTCGAGTGTCGCGCGAGCGCTACGGGTCGCCGCGGACGATAGTTGAAGGTAAAATCGACCGGTGGATGAGGCGCTGGTCGGACGGCTAGTTCTCCCTCCACGCGCCGAGGTGTTTCCCTTTGGCTTGCTCTTCGAGCTCTTTCAGATGGGCGACGTAGGTCTTCGAGTCGCGGCCATCGGGGAGCGTCGTCTTCGTTCCGTAGATTCGGGCGAGCCCGTTTTCGACCAGGAGCTCGTTGAGGTCCTTTTCGCCGTTGACGAGAATGATGCAGTACACTCGCCCGAGGCCGAGGCGGACTTGAGCCTTCTTCAGATCGACGGCCTTTCGAGCGAATACATCGTCGAAGAAGCACGGGACGTGACGGTTTGCTGGCCCTCAATGAATGTCGGTGAAAGGCGACAAATCGTCGAAAGCCTCGTGAAGAAGATCACCATCGGCAAAGAGGAAATCGACATCACCCTCTGCTAGCTCCCCTCTTTCCGAGAAATGACAAATAGGCAACGAACCCTCAGGGATTCGTTGCCTTTTTGCTGGGTCACAAATCATAGGGTTCGTTCCCCCATAGGCCCCTACTTTACAGAGAAGAACGGCTACCCTGCAAACCCAAAGACCATCGGCGAGATGATCCGCAAACGTCGGCTCGACCTCGGGTTGCGGCAGGCCGATGCCGCGGAAATCATCGGATGCGACCAGATGACGGTGGTCAACTGGGAGAAGGGCCACACCGCCCTCCCTCAAATGAACCACATGGCGGGAGTGGTCCAGTTCCTTGGCTTCAATCCGCTTGAAGTCGGTTCGACTTTGGCCGAGCGGCTGGTCAACTTCCGCACTGCCCAGGGAAAGACGCAAAGGACGTTCGCGGCCGAAGTCGGGATCGATCCATGCACGCTCGCCAAATGGGAGCGAGGCGAGAGGAAGCCAACTGGACTCTTTCTCGTGGCGGTGCTTGCCGCCATGGAGCCGAAGGCCGCCCCGAGTCAACCACTTGGCACGCGTCGTGGGGTTTCCGAATGGAGACACCATGGCACAACGCTTGGTGAATCACCGGAAGGCACTTGGAGTCACCCAAAAACGAATTCGCCCGTCAAATCGGAGTCGATCCGAGCACCTTGACGAAGTGGGAGCGGGGCGAGCGGGTGCCAAAAGGAAAATATGCCGAGGCGGTCAATGCGCAGGGTGGCAGCCTTTGAATGTTCGCTTTCAATTGGACTCGCTGGCGTGTATTCAATCGAAGCGATTCTTGCCGCCTTGACCCATTCGTTTCTTTTCGGTTCCACCGCTGCCGCATTTCGGTATGCGGAGGATGCTTGGCGTTCTCTCCCGCCGCCAAGCCCCGCCCAAGTCGAGACACTGACGAAGGCATTCGAGACGGCATGTGGAGGACCGCCCCCCAGGGGCTCGATCCGAAGGACGCCAATTTGCGCTGCCCGCATTTTACCGCCAACTTCAATCGAATTTTTAGAGGAGCTACAACCAAGTATCTGAGTGAATTCGACCTTGCCCGCGCCGGTGTTGTCATGTTCGCGGAGATTGACCAATCCGAATCGAAAATCGCCCCTGCTTTGGCGGAAAGGTTGCAGAACCCGATCACTGCCGGATTCCCCATTGTTTTAATTCATGCGGCTCGACCCATGATCTTCCGACGCCGCTCGCTTCCTTTTCGTGGCCGACAATTGAACTCCGAAATCGAGGCCATTGCGTATCACCCAGGGGAATCCGACAGCGGATCGAAATTCGCTTCTTCCGCGGCTTTCAAGCGATAGGCCGGATCGAGCGCGAACGTCCCCTGAAGGCTCCGTTTCGCTTCCTCAAACTTTCCAAGCTGACAATCGTAACAGGCCAGATTGAAGCGGAAGGCCGAACGCTTCGATCGCTCACAAATCCACTGCCATACCCGGATGAAATCGAAAATGATTCGGAATTGCTGCCAGCTGGACGATGCGGCTTGAATGCTCGATCGTACGATCCCATCCTCAAAGTTGCACGCACCATTGCCGACCTTGCGAGTGCCGATCGGATCTCAAATGGAAAACTCCGGTTTACAATCCCTCCTCCTGTTGCGACTTTCGCACCATTCCCGAATGGTGGAAGGGCCGCTCTTCGTGGAAAGACGATTGCAACGCAACTGAACCACGATGCCAACTGTTTTTCTATCACACAGCAGTAAAGATAAAGAATTAGCACGGCAAATAGCAAGGGATTTGCGCGCCGCGGACATTGACGTCTGGCTTGACGAATGTCGTATCCTTATCGGAGACTCAATAGCGCACGAAATCCAGCAGGGTTTAGAAGAGGCCGATTTTGTTGCGATTCTTCTAACCGACCATAGCATTAACTCCGGTTGGGTAGAGAAGGAATGGCAATCCCAAGTTGGTCGTGAAGCAGCAACCAAACAAGTCTGCATACTTCCGCTAAAGGCCAGTGAATGTGATATTCCACTCCTCCTGCGTGACAAACGATATGCAGACTTTACTAGCGAATATAAACCCGCAATTGCCGCATTGATTGCGGCAATACAACAGCATACCTCTCGTCGTCTCGTTGCAAGGAAGAACAACTTTTCCTTAACGAAGGAAGAGAAAACAGCATCTTCGGACTCTCACCCTTCGCGGGACGCTGAGCCAGAAACCAGTCATGGAGTTACGCTGCCGGGTTCGTCGATGCGTGGAATTGATTTTCAAGCTCTGATAGACGCTCGAACGGAACTCTTCGTTGGGCGCCGATTCCTTTTCGACGCTATAGACCGTTGCCTAAACGATCCATTATTCCCCGGGGGGTATATACTATTATACGGAGAACCCGGTATTGGTAAGACTGCCTTTGCAGCCCAGTATATTAAAGATCACGATTGCATTCACTATTTTAATATTAGTCAACAAAATATACGCTCCTCGGCAACTTTTCTTACTAACATCTGCCATCAAATTGCTAGTCGTTATCGATTATGGGATTTTCTACCTCCAAATACCACATTCAACGATAGCTCAGTCTTATCGATGCTGCTCAGGGAGGCAAGTTCTCGATCCGCCACACCTATACTAGTAGTTATTGATGCATTGGACGAGGCCGAACTTCCACCAGACCCGTCGATCAATCGTTTATGCCTTCCGGCGCACGTCCCTGATGGCGTCTATTTCTTGGTGACGTCACGACCAGCGGAGGATATACTTCTTCAAGTGGATCGAATTTGCGAGATCCATATCCATGACACAGACCTCAGCAATCTTGAGGATATTAATAACTTCGTGGAGGTCTACCTCCAATGGAAACCGGCCTTACGAGAAAAGCTGGAGAACTCCTCCCTTGATCAGAAAACGTTTACTAGACTAATATGCGAGCGAAGCCAAGGAAACTTCATGTATGTGGTCTCGATACTCCGCGATCTAATAGTTAAGCCGATTCCAATATCGCTAGAGCAAATTCCAAGAGGCCTTTTAGGATATTATCAGAAACACTGGCGCCTTCTGCGGGCCGCGCATCCAGATGAGTTTGACGGTATTTATAAACACGTTTTTGGTTTTCTTTGTATTGCTCGTGAGCCCATTTCAGTAGAGGACTTACAGCGATGGACCGACATCTCAGCGCAGAAGCTGCGACAGGTCATTAGTCACGGACGACAGTTCTTGGAGGAGATTTCTTCGTTTAATGAGGCGTCCCTTTACTATCTATACCATAATAGTTTTCGGGATTTTCTTGTCGCGGAGATCGGTTCGCATGACTTTCATTTAGCTTTTTCTAATGCAGTTTTACGCGCCATTACTTCCCCGTTTGTATCGGAGAAAAGCGATCGTTCCGCTTTGTCGCATTACGAATTGAATCATTTGATCGCGCACCTCCAGAACTGCGGTCGCTACGAAGCCGTCCACGAAATCCTTCGACGATCGCGGGACAAGGGTGGCAATTGGTGGTATCACCTTAAAGATGCTAGCAATGATATCGCGGGGTTCCGCGAAGACTTGAATCGTGCTACTGAAGTCATGCGGCTACAGGCACCGAGCGCGCATCCCCCCATTGCAAAACAGGTGCGCTATTCTTTGATGGCAGCGAGCGTCGCGTCGTTGAGCCGCAGTTACGAGATTCCGATGTTGGCGGCTTTGGTCCGCTTTAACATATGGCCATTTTGTCGCGTCCTAGCCCACGCTCGCTATCACGCAAACATTGCGGACCGCGTTAAGGCACTAATCGCCCTTGCCGACTGTGCGCCATTGTCATTGCGGGAAGCTATTATACGAGAATCGCTTGAGTATGCGATGGCTGCAACCTCAAACGATGTAAAAATAGACTCGCTGATTGCTCTGCTACCCCACTTGGAAGAGGGTTCGCAAATAGACGTGTGCAGTTCCCTATTTGAAAGCACGAAAGGAATGCGGACATGGCAGCACTCGATGAGGATTCTCCAAACGTTATCAACGGTGAACATTCAGATCGATACGTCCCGTATATTAGGCTTGGGACGAAATTTATTGCGCACGAAACTCGAGCTTTCTGATGATCAAAGCGACTGGGAACTTACAAGCTTTCCTTCAGAATCTCGTGTTCAAATGAGCGAACACCGACGGAAAGCGGAACGAGATTGGCAGAGATGCGAATTTGGCAAGCTGCTTATTAATGTCGCGTTAAAATCGCCGATGGACATGGAAAGTTTGTACGCTGAAGCCGTCGACAGCATTCAAGATATCGAGTCAGAATGGTACCGACGAGAACTAGTGCAGTATCTATGGCCTCATGTAAGACACAATTCCGCATTTAAAGATCGTTGCGTGGCATCGGCTCTAAGCATATCGGAAGATGAAGAACGCGTTAAGGCGCTGCTTTCCTTATTGAAACCGTTAGGACAGACAGAAAGTGATTTTAGGGAGCGGATCCTAGCGGAAGCTATCAACGTAGCCCGAGGTCTAGATGTAAACAATCCGAAGCTCCGATTGGAAGCGGATTGGATCGCCCTTAAACGGGCAGAAGCCTTGGCAACTCTTTTACCCTATGTAGAAGATGTCTTGCGCACCCGGTTGCTGAATGAAGCGATTGCGGCCGTAGATGCTGTAGGGGAGAGGCTGAATAAGTTTGTTCCGCTGATTACCCTTTCTCCATATTTGGCAGCGGACAATCAAAAAGCTGTTTGGGCTTTAAAGCACGTGCGATTCAACCAAGCCTTTGGAGACTCCTGGCCGGCGGCGGCATTGGCTGCAATTGTTCGGCATTTGAAAGGAAATGAACCGTTGCTTAAAATGGCGATTAGCACTGCACGATCTTTCAACGAACGACGATATCGAGCCGCCTCGTTAGTGGCGTGTGCTGAGAATGCGAGTGAACGACAAAGAGAACAGTTATTGCGGGAAGCTCTTGAACTGTTAACGACCATCGACGATCGCCGAATTGCCAGTAATACTATTTCTGCACTTTGTCAACACGTCACAACGGTATCACTGGTATATCCTGAAACTGTTACTCGTCTTATAAAATCCGCGTCCGAAGTAGCCGTCGCCAAAATGTTCAGAGAAATGATTGTGCATTCTGATCAACGGCAGCGAAAACATTTATTAAACGTAGCCATAGACACAATCCGTGAGCAAGGGGCGATGTTCGGTTTTGCTTATTCGCTTGTGGAACTTGCGCCTGTTATTCCGAAGAGGCTTCTTGGCACCCTTTTGCAAGACGCTTTCGATGCGACCTATATCCATAGTACGGTACCGTTTGCGGTTCTAGATGCTACAGGAGCGATTGCGCCGTTGGTCGGTAAAAACGGGACGGCTCTAAACCACGTCTATAGGTGCCTAGTTCAAGAGAGCGATTCCAACGCGGAGGCGACGCCTACGCATTGCTTTATGATCGCACAGATTCTCCCATATTTGTCTGGGGCCCGACTTCAGAGGGCGTTTTTAACTGTTGTTAGGTGCACGCAGCAAATTCCGGAGGTATCTGCACTGCGATTCGAAAGTCGAAGCCAGATACTGAAACTGGTAGCTCGGGCCGTCCCAAATGATAGGGCGTTATCTAATCAGTTTCTAGATTGTGTCGCATCGATGCGGGAGGAATGGGCTCGTCTAGAGGTGTTTTGCGCTCTATGCAATGCGATGGGTAAGGAAGGCGAGAATGCCACGTTAGCACGCATGGTAGATGTGGCGGTGTCTTTTTCCGATGTGGATAGTCCAAGACATAACCCCCGAGCAATAGCGATTACTAGGTTACGTCCGCTACTCGACTGCTCGCCTTTATTATTACGCCGAGCATTAGCGGCGGTAGATGCGTTGAATGATCGGGACAATCGTGAATGCCTTAGAGCGGGTGAGCTTGCAAGAATGGGCGATACAAGGGCCGGAGAAAGCGCCGCTCGGCAGATTTTAGATATTGTGCCAAGAATATCCGGACTGGCGGAGATCGCTTTGCGTAGTGAAAAGGACGTTCGAGATAGATTATTGGAAGAGATTATCGAACAGGTAGAGCTATTGAGAGATCAGGAGACACAAAGTGTCTGCCTGGAACCGATCGTGCCTCTATTGGCGAGCCATCAGAAGCTGCAAATCCGGGCGTTGCTTATAGTCGACTCATTTACTGAGATTTATATTCGACCAAGAGTGGCTTCCGGCATCATAAATGTAGTTCCTGAGTCGGCCGGCGAGGATGTTATAACTGCTATAATTAGGGTGATTGCTAATACTGAGGACGAGGATGCAAGGGCGAAGATTTTGCGAACATTCGCCTCGTGGTTGCAGCGGGCGACGAAAGATGCGGCAATAGATGTTTTCGGAAAGTTATTTGACGCATTAAGTACGCGTTCGCGATCTGGCTTATTGAAGGATTTGGAGAACCTCGCTCCAATATTAGCGTATTTAGAGAGCGAACGGTGTTTACTCGAATGTATACAGGTCATTGAGGAAGTAATTGGATGGTGGCCATGAGACGAGAAGCGGTGAAGCGGACTCTGGGTCTGCAGGTCCGCTTTTCGATTAGTGTGATAGCCGCACTTGCAGGGATTCGGTGCCATTTTGCTATGTGGCGCTTCGGAGGGTTCGGTGCCTCATGGGCCCTTACCTTACAGAGAAGAAGGGATACCCGACCAGTCCAAAGACCGTGGGCGAGATGATCCGGAAGCGCCGGCTCGATCTCGGACTATTGCAACGGGAGGTTGCGGCTCAGATCGGGTGCGACACCGACACGGTGACGAACTGGGAGAAGGGGCGCAGCACCACCGACCTCAAGCACGTGGCCAAGGTGGTCGAGTTTCTTGGGTTTAATCCCTTCGAACTCGGAGACACTCTCGGCGAACGGCTGGCCAGCTTCCGCCGCGAGCGGAGTGTGAGCCAAAAGGAATTCGCCCGGCAACTCGGAGTCGATCCGAGCACCCTGGCAAGGTGGGAGCGGGGCGAGCGAAAGCCGACCGGAAACTTCCTGGTCCGCGTTTCCACGATCTGCCCGGAAATCTCCATCCGCGCTTCCGACTAGACCATTAGGCCGATCAACGGACGGAATCCTGATGGTGCGTGAGATCAAAAAACCTCTGCACAAAATCCCTAATCTCGGGACTGCGCGCGAGGACATACGCCCGCTCCTCGCCTGCCGAGAGGACAGCAAAGTGCAAACGATCCGAATCCAATTGATCGAAGTAGTTGCGCAACCTTGTTTCCACCTGGGCCACCCCCGCATAAACCCAGACGCCCTGCGCCTGTGTTTCGAACGGGACTGGCTTGAATTTTTCGACAACGCTCGCGAACAGCCATTCTGGTTCCGGAGGCGGAATTTCCTCAAGGGGCTTCCCAAGGGCTTCATTTTTGGTGAAGTGGTCCAGGTAGTGGATTAGGTCTTTGCACCTGTATTTGACCTCCAGAAGAATCGGCCGCTTGCCATCAACGTCGATTTGGAAGTCGATTCTCTGCTTCCCTTCTCCCGCAACCTCGTACTGCACTCTAGCGGCTCCTTGAAGGCGACAAATCGGTGCAAGCTCCTCAAGAAAGTCCATGTGCTTCGCCTCTTGACCGAGTTGGCCGTACAACTTTACCTGGTCGGTCGCGGAAAAGTAGCGGGACACAGCGAACACGGTCCGATAAAGTTGCGCGACCGGTGGAATCTGAGGAGTCCCCAGCACCACCGTGCCTTTTGCAAAGCCCGTGTAGGGCCTGCCAAAAGCGTAGACCCAACGTTCTCCCAATTTGCTCAGCGCGACTGGCGCCGCCCTAAGGTCGGGCGGAAGAAGACCAAACAACTGGCGCGCGTCTGCCTTCGTGTGGCCAAAGGCCGCTGCGACGCGTTCAAACGCGGCAAGCATGTGCGTCCTTTCGCTGTACAAAAACGAGGGAAACGGGTCGGCAATCGGACTAGTCCCAATCATGCCGGAAGCTATCGCGCAAATGGCGGCGCGCAACAGCGACCGCCGGCTCAATTCAATGGTCGACGGCCGGCACTATTTGCGGGAGGACTGCCCCTCTCGTTTACGCCATTCTTCCGCCGTTGCTGGTGGCCTTCCGGAGGCGCAGCTCTAATAATCTGACCCATGAATTTCCGCCTCATTGATTCCGGCTGGGACACAGAGTTCGACGATGCGGCTGCCAATTGCCACGACGAACTCTTCATCGTCACCCCGTTCCTCCAGCTCAGTGCCGTGCAACACCTTTTTTCCGGCAGGCCACGGAAGGTGTCGGTCATCACTCGCTTCGCGCTCGAAGACCTCTATGCCGGCGTAAGCAGCACCGACGCGCTCTCGTGGCTCCTCGAACAAGGGGCCGAGATCAAGGGGGTCCGGAATCTCCATGCGAAGGCCTACATTTTCGACGATAAGCGAGCTTTCGTCACCTCGGCAAACTTGACCTGGGCGGCACTGATTCGAAACCACGAGCTGGGGTTTGTGACGACCGACGGCACGGTCGTCCGCGAATGCCGAGCCTACTTCACGAGGCTGTGGGAAAAGGCCAGCGGTCCGCTTTCTCGAAGTGAGTTGGAGAATTGGAAGTCGCAAATCGATACGACGCGGAGTGCTGGAGGGCAGCCTCAGTCGCGAGACAAGCTCGGGGACTTCGGCGCGAATCTTGACATCTCTCCGCACCTGCCTCCCGATATTCACTTTGAAATCGGCTCGCAGGCTCTCGTCAAATTCTTCGGCAGAAGCGGCGAACGCATCTCGCGCACGCTGAGCGTCTTTGAGGAAGTCCGGGATTCGGGCTCACATTGGGCGTGCAATTACCCCGCCTCGATCCCTCCCGCTCGCGTTGAGGAAGGCGCGACCATTTTTCTCTCCCACCTCGTTGGAGAGCCGGACGACATCGTCGTCTATGGTCGAGCGGTCGCCCTTGCGCATGACCGGGTCCGCGACAGGGCAACGCCGGAGGAAATCGAAGCGCGTCCTTGGAAAAAGGATTGGCCGCTTTACCTCCGTATCCGCGATGCGACGTTTGTGAACGGCACCCTCCAAAACGGCATCCCGTTGAGCGAGCTTATGGATGCGCTCAGACACGACTCTTTTGCATCCACCCAATCGAATTTCCACGCGAATGCAGAGGACGGAGGCACCCGAAACACAAACCCCCGAATGGCCTTCCGCCAGAGGCCCGACGTAATGCTCACTCGGGAAGGCGCCCTTTGGTTGAACACCCGTTTGGAGCAGGCGTTTGCGAATCACGGCACCATTCCCGGTACTCCGCTTGACACGCTGGACTGGCCCACGCCGCGGAACGCCCGTCCCGATGACGGGCTCTCTGAACAGGCCCGCAACCTTTTGCGACTACTCGTCGCGAGGTTTCGGGAGCCTTGGTTCGCGTTGGCGGACCGCAGGACGTACTACGGATACGAGGAGGCGCTGGTCGCGTTAGGATTTACCCCTCAGCCCGGCCGTATCGGTCCGCAGTTGCTCCCCCGCGGGCTCGAAGACCTCGCGTTTTGGATTCGCGACCGGGGGTTGCCGGCCATCACAGGGCTCATCGTCAACAAGTCCGGCCAAAGGGAAGGCTTGCCCGGAGGGGATTATTTCGAAGTGTACGGGCAGCCGGATGGGGCGGAGGATTGGTGGCGCGATGAGCTGCGACAGGCAAAACTATTCGACTGGACACCGTTTCTCTGATCATTCTGTTCTCGTATGACCCCTCAACGCTTCGACCATTGGCGAGGCGACATGAGGTGCGAATGGAACGAAAGCCTGCGGCAGACGTTGGGCCGTGCCGAGGCCCGATTCCGCCAATTGAACCACTCGACCATTCATTCCACCTCAACCGACCAGGCGCCGAGCGAATTGTCGCTCGCCTTGCGCGAATACTTGCGCCAGCGCCGTGCCGCTTAAACCGTATGAGCGACGAGCCATAGTCCCGGCGTAAAACAGAGCGTCTTCAAATTAGGTAATCCACCGTCTCTCCGTGTCATGACTGCGGCCTCCTTTATGTTTAACAACCACGAAATCCGAACGATCGCAAGCCAAGCGAGTACAATCGATGAGAGGCTACTCGGTCGCTACGTGCCAATTGAGGACGAGGAATCTCGTACCGCTGCTAAGTGCCGTCTCGACGCTTGGGTGCAAATGGTTGCGAAAGGGCACAGAGAAACATTCGTGACGCGGTTAAAACGCGACGGCTTAACCGAGGCTTCACTTTTACCCTACCTAGGGAAGGTTCGTTTGCCCGAGGGTATGCCTTTGCCCTCCTGGGCCTCGCTGTTTCGACAGGTGACTGACCGCTATGCACCAACAAGTGAAGCCCTCTCGGGTGATGCACTCAATATTTGTGAAGCGAATGATTCATTTCCGTTTGGTGCTTTAGTGTATCCATTTGTAACTCACGCGGAAATCATTGCGCGGTCACGTTGTAGCCCGAAAGATTTATATCCAATAAGCTCTGAAGCCTTCGCGTCGATGCGGACTAGCCTACTGAAAAGGCTGACCGACTTATTTGCACCAATATTATTTGAGCGGTTTTATCTTTTTCGTTTACAAGAGCAGCCGTTCTCACACTACCTATCTCTACCCCATCCTGACCCGTCAGGAAAAGACCTATATAACAACTTTCTTTGTTATATGTTTTCAGAGGGCATGAAATCAATATTCGTTGATCTGCCAGTTTTCGCGAGATTGCTGGGTACCGTAGTCGATCAGTGGATTCAAACCTACGCCGAGATCCTCTCTCGGTTGCGTCAGGACTTAGATGATATCCGCCTAACATTTACAACCTTATCCGCTTCGTTCGAAGGTTGTATCAAAACAATAGACTGCAATCTATCCGATTTTCACAACAACGGCCGGTCAGTTGCTCGCGTCGCATTCCACGATGGAACGCGCGTCCTTTATAAGCCCAAATGCCTGGAGATGGACGCCGCCTGGGCGGAGCTTCTCTCCTGGTGCGAACGCAACGGAGCTCCCGAACGGCTAGAGGCGCCCCGTACCTTGCCTCGAAGCGGGTACGGTTGGTGTGAATTCATTTCTAAACGTTCTTGTCGCGACGAATCGGATGTAAGGCGCTTTTATCGAAGGTCCGGAGTCCTTCTTTGTCTAGTTAACGTATTTTCAGGTACTGACCTTCATCTGGAAAACATTATTGCTGATCGCGATAACCCCATTCTGGTTGATGTGGAGTCATTGATGCAGCCAAAATTGAAAGTACCGATTGAAGAAGATGATTTGAATGAGGCGATGTTCATCGCAGATGAAAAGCTACGGAAGTCGGTATTAGCAACTGGTTACTTGCCGAATTGGTCGTTAGGGCGGAGGAACGAAATTGTCGGTTTGGGGGGACTCAATCCTGTTGCTGATACAGAGGGTCAACGCCTTGAAATCCAATATATGAACCGTAATGGCATGGAATTGAAATGGTGCGATTATTCCAAATCCTTTAAAGAGCACGCTCCCGAACTAGACTCGAAACCTGTGAGCGTTTCGATGTTTTTAACTGAAGTCATGAGTGGATTTGAGGACATGTATCGCTTCCTTTCGGACTCGCGACACCGTTTATGTGGCAGTGGCGGTCCGCTTGATAAATTTCATGAAAGGATTATACGTGTAATTTTTCGCCCAACGAGTGTATATGAATTGATTCTTCGCAGGTCGCTGCAACCACGCAATCTTCGGGAGGGTGTTGATTGGAGTATTCATTTTGACTTCCTTTGCCGAATGTCGGCGTGGGACAAAGACACTGATCCGCTCTGGCCAATTTTGTCTCATGAGCGCGACGCATTATCGCGTCTGGATATACCGTTCTTCTTTACGTCGACAGATCGTACTTTGGTTAAAACGTATTCGGAGCGAGACGTTGGCGACTGTGTATGCAATGATAGTTTTCGTGATGTCGCCGAAAGGATTTACAACCTATCAGCCAATGACATGGAATCAAACCTGGAATTGATTGAACACGCGATAAGTAGTCTCTCCTCAAATGGGCAGTATTGGAATGATGAGGAAACATCGATGGCTGCTGTTCCAGATATGCTATCTGCGTCGGACGGTGAATTCCTTCATGAAGCGGAATCCCTTGCTGCCATGATCGAATCGCGCACTTTCTACGGAAGTACGACGGCCTCCTGGCTATGTCTAGGTCCAATTGGTGATGGCTCACGAGTTCGGTGGGGGGTAATGGGCTCCGATCTCTATGGTGGTGTCTCCGGAATCGCATTATTCCTTGGGGCGTTGTGGCATCTCACTTGCAATCCAAGATATCGTGACTTAGCAATACGGGCAATAGCCTCTGTTCGCCGTGACCTCAAGAAAAACGGAAGACTGCTTATTCGCGCGTACGGGATTGGACTTGGGAGTGGAGTGAGCGGTCTGATTTACACTCTTGCTAAACTTGCGGTCTTTTGCGAGGATACCGGTTTGCTCGATGAAGCCGTATGTGCATGCAAATTGCTCGACAAAGAAAGTTGGACATCTGACACATCGGTTGACTTGCTGACTGGCATCGCAGGCGCTGTTGTAGCTGTATTAAATGTTTATTCTCAAAACGGAGATTCTGCTCTCCTTGAGATCGCTATGATGCTGGGACGAACCGTGTTATCGAGAAAGGCTACGCTAGCATCGGGTTTGGGGTGTTGGCGAACCGTTGACGACATCCCTCTAACAGGAATGTCACATGGAAATGCGGGTATCGCACTATCGCTCTTGCGCCTGTACGAAGCCTCCGGCGAGCGGGAATTTTATGTCGGTGCGACTGAGGGGATAAATTATGAGCGAAGCACTTTTTCGTCCGAACAAGGTTGGCCTGATCTTCGCAAGTTTGATGCCGCAAAGCTTAACCCCTTTCCAAACCAATGGTGTCACGGTGCTGCGGGGATTGGATTGGCTCGGTTGGGCGGCCGTTCTTCATTTGCCGATGAGCACGTTGCTGGTGAGATTGATTTTGCCCTCAGAAGGAGTCTCTCGAAATCAACCCAGGTGGTGGATCATCTTTGTTGCGGCAATTTCGGGCGGATCGAGTTTATGTTCTCCGCGGGTTTGAAACTCGGATGTTTGCACTATATACGCGCCGCCCGAGGAGAGGCAAACGAACTGATGCTGCTTGCCCGGAAACGTGGTCGGTATCGGTGGATATCAGGGCTTGATTCCCACAATCATTCGTTTTTCACCGGGAGTGCTGGAGTTGGGTACGAACTGCTCCGCCTAATAAGTCCGGATAGAATACCTTCCGTTCTTCTCTTCGAATGAAAGCCCGACTCGTCGTGAGCAGCTTATGCCGAACCGTAGAGTCTGCCTGCCGAGAGACAGTCGTGACCGCCGCAATGGTCGGTTAACCCGCACTTCTATTCCTCTACTTACACCCTACGGACTTACAAATGAGTGTAATGCAGACATTGCTGGTTTCACCGCCCTTCTTACCTCCGGTCGGCCCAGTGATTTCCTCATCTCCGATGTGGTCATACTGCGGCGGCAGTGGAAGAGTTAGATAGGTTTTCGTCGGAGTATTTTCCACGACTTCGAGTGAGACGTCTGAAGGGAGATCAATGCCGATCTCAGAAAGCACTTCGTTTGGATTTGCTTTCAAACGCAGCTTGAAAGCAGGATCTGACCATGCACGCGAGAAGACACCGCCGAGCTTTTCCTGATAGTTTTGTGTTTGCATACTTTTTCAGTGGTGGAGTGATTTTCAATTTCCGTCTTTCGTTTGTCAACGAACCTTTTCAGATGTGCCGGTTTTTGGGGCTTGAACAAGAGCAGGTTTTGAAAAGGGGGCATACAGTATAAATATCATAACTTCGCTTGCCGCGTAGAACTTTCCCAGCCAACGCCCATCTGGACTGTGCTTTGTAAGCCAGTTTTACTAGGAAAAGGTTTTTCCGAACCGCCGGCAGCTTCACCATTCCCCAAAAAAGTGATGTTCGCCTGCCAAGCCGGAGTTGATCCAGCAACCGCGCCGCCAGCGCCCCTTGCCCACCTCCACACATCCTTCGGCGCCGCCAAGCCGAGCGTCATTCGCAGTTCATGTTCCTCGCGGCAATGGAGGCGCAGGGGTTCATGGCCTCGACGAGCATGAAGTCGGCGGGGAAGGTGAGTGAGCCGGTGGCGGGGAAGATGGTGACGCGCGAGTCTTCGCAAGTCTGGCGCTGTTGCCGCTTGGGGCGAACCCGATGGCCCTGCTGATGGTGATTTCCGCCCCGCCCTCCGCTGAGGACTCTCGAATACTGCGGAAAAGGTCCATAATCTTATGGAGAGGGCGCTAGCTCCCAGCCAATCGGCTGATGCGGCACCTCTTTCCGTGCCTCGCACGGCATATCACCTCAATCGAAAGGAGGTCCACCTTTGGCCAGTGCCAAATACTACAGCCCTCGCCTTGAGCGCGACCTCATCTCACCCCTCTACCACGCCGCCAAAGTGCAGCGTATGCCGATGACCCGCCTCGCCTCTACGTTGATTCGCGAGGGACTATCGCGGTTGAGGGGGAGCGAACAAGGAAGCGTCATCATCCGCGAGGACCCGCCCGCGCCTGATCCACGCGGGCGAAAGCCCTGATCGGATCATCCATCACGACGCTCACGAGCCCGGTCATTTCGGTCGGGCTTTTTGCGTTCCACCACCAAACCGAAAGGAGCAACACCATGGCCATTACCTTTGAGGCCACCTACGCGAAGAAATTGGGCCTGCCCAACTATTCGTCCCATCAATACTCTGTCACCATCCGCACGGAGCTGACCGACCTCACCACGGTCGAAGAAGCCAGCACCCGGCTCTACGGCATCCTCCAGGATGCGGTGGACCGGGAAATCCAGCACGTCGGCTTCCTGCCCGACGCCAGCACCTACGGCATGAAGCCGTCAACCGCCAACGGCGGCCACGGTCAGGAACCAGCGTCGGGAAATGGCACCGGTACCCGACCCGCTGCCCGGAATGGCGGCGACGGGCAGGATCGCTGGCGTTGCAGCGACAAGCAGCGCGAATTCATCGAGCGGCTGGTCCGCGAGAAGGGCCTCGACAAGCGCGAGGTCGAGAAACTGGCGGTCGAGATGTTCGATGCCGGCGTTCGCCAACTCGACAAGCTCCAGGCTTCCGGCCTGATCGACGAGCTGCTGGAACGGCATGGGGACGGCCACCGCAACGGCAAGCGCCACTACCGGCGCGAAAGAGCCCCGGCCGGCGGAGGCGGCGACGCATGATCGCCGCCCTTGATCCCGTCGCCATCACGCCCGCCACGTCGCCGGTCCCAGCACCGGCGGCGTCGGCGGGGCGCACCAAGGAGGAGTTGCTGCGCACCGTTTCCGCGTCCCGTCTGGGAATGTGGTTGCAGTGCCGGCTACGCTTCTACTTCCGCTACGTGGCCGGCATCACCAAACCCACAACACCGGCGCGACATGTCGGCAGCGTCGTGCATGCCGTGCTCCAGCAATGGAATCTCGCCCGGTGGCGTCGGGCACCCCTCGATTCCTCCAAAGTGCAGGCCGTCTTCGAGCAGGCTTGGGGGGACACCGAAGAGCGCGGTGAAATCGCGTGGGACGAAGACGAACCCGAGGCGGCGGTCAAGGCCGCCGCCTTGGGGCTCGTCGAGAC
>Ga0206969_1030_pt1 | contig 28774 bp, 16 predicted proteins | sample Alteio_BWOrgHeat_87_FD_153256 | JGI IMG/M metagenome (GOLD analysis project Ga0206969, IMG submission 153256) | Enriched cells from forest soil in Barre Woods Harvard Forest LTER site, Petersham, Massachusetts, United States -... | ecosystem: Environmental > Terrestrial > Soil > Temperate forest >... | reverse complement strand
ATGACCGGCAGCGCTACAGTGAGTGTTAACCCACTTCCTGGCAGCCATACATTAACGGGCGGCGGCAATGCCTGCTCTGCAACAAGCGGTGTAGATGTGGGGCTTAACGGCTCTGATGGTGGAATTAATTATCAATTATATAATGGCACTTCAACATTTGGTTCATCGGTTTCAGGATCGGGTTCGGCATTGGATTTTGGCGATCAAACCACTTCCGGCACATATACCGTTGTAGCAACAGATGCTACGACAGGCTGCACACTTACTATGAGTGGCAGTGCTTCTGTAACTATTAACCCTACGCCAACTGCTTATACTATATCCAGCGGTGGCAATTATTGCTCCGGTGGCGCTGGTGTTGATATTACGCTTGGCGGATCCGCCAACGGAGTAAATTACCAGTTATATAATGGGACTTCTACAGTAGGTTCGGCAGTTTCTGGTAATGGTTCAACTCTTGATTTTGGAAATCAAACTTCTGCGGGTTCCTATACTGTCGTTGCTACAGATGCTACTTCATCCTGCACCAACAATATGACCGGCAGCGCTACAGTGAGTGTTAACCCACTTCCTGGCAGCCATACATTAACGGGCGGCGGCAATGCCTGCTCTGCAACAAGCGGTGTAGATGTGGGGCTTAACGGCTCTGATGGTGGAATTAATTATCAATTATATAATGGCACTTCAACATTTGGTTCATCGGTTTCAGGATCGGGTTCGGCATTGGATTTTGGCGATCAAACCACTTCCGGCACATATACCGTTGTAGCAACAGATGCTACGACAGGCTGCACACTTACTATGAGTGGCAGTGCTTCTGTAACTATTAACCCTACGCCAACTGCTTATACTATATCCAGCGGTGGCAATTATTGCTCCGGTGGCGCTGGTGTTGATATTACGCTTGGCGGATCCGCCAACGGAGTAAATTACCAGTTATATAATGGGACTTCTACAGTAGGTTCGGCAGTTTCTGGTAACGGTTCGACTCTTGATTTCGGAAATCAAACTACTGCGGGTTCCTATACTGTCGTTGCTACAGATGCTACTTCATCCTGCACCAACAATATGACCGGCAGCGCTACAGTTAGCGTTAATCCACTTCCAAACAGCTCTTATTCAATATCTGGTGATGGCAGCTACTGTGCAGGTGGCTCAGGGGTTGATGTTTCGCTCAGCAACTCTGACGGAGGGATCAACTACCAGCTTTACAACGGTACATCAACAGTTGGCTCACCTATGTCTGGTAGCGGATCTTCAATTGACTTCGGTAACCAAACTGCCGCTGGTACATACACGATCTTAGCTATAGATGCTACCACATCATGTACAAATACTATGACCGGAACAGCTACGATCACTATTATTACCTTGCCCACGGCTTATTCACTAACAGGCGGCGGCAACTATTGTGCAGGTGGTGCGGGTGTTGACATTTCACTTAGCGGATCGGCCTCAAGTATTAACTACCAGCTTTATGACGGAACAACAACCGAAGGTTCAACTGTTAGCGGCACCGGTTCTTCTCTCGACTTCGGCAGTCTCACAGACGGCGGCACTTACACAGTTATTGCAACTGACCCATCTACATCTTGTACAAATACAATGACTGGCAGTGTTAATGTTACAGTTTTAGCTATTCCTACCTCTTATACAATGTCTGGCGACGGCAACTATTGCTCAGGCGGTGCAGGTGTTGACGTTTCACTTGGCGGATCAGACGACAGTGTTAATTACCAGCTTTATAACGGAACTACGGCGGTAGGCTCACTCGTTCCGGGTACCGGTTCTTCGCTCGATTTTGGAAATCAAACAGCAGCCGGCACTTATACGATTGTTGCAAATCCGGGAGTAAGCTGTGCTACCACTATGACGGGCAGCGCTACCATATCTATCAATCCGCTGCCAACTGCCTATTCACTTAGCGGCGGTGGCAATTATTGTTCAGGTGGATCTGGCCTTGATGTTTCCCTTGGCAATTCTGATGCAGGCATCAACTACCAGTTATATGACGGTACATCAACTGTTGGCACATCTGTTTCCGGCGCCACCGGCACTGCCATTGACTTCGGCAACCAAACAGGGGCCGGAACTTACAGTGTGATTGCAACAGATGCCACAACTTCATGTACACAAACGATGACCGGCACACCAACCGTAATCATTGACTCGCTTCCTACGATTTATACCATAGGCGGTGGCGGTAATTATTGCTCTGGCGGTTCAGGCCGAGGTATCACGCTTTCCGGCTCTCAAACCGGAATTAACTACCAGCTTTTCGACGGTACATCTACTGAAGGTTCTGCCATGTCAGGCAGTGGCTCATCCCTCAGTTTCGGCAATAAAACAGATTCAGGTACCTATACCATCGTTGCAACAAACGCAACAACTTCTTGTGTAAATAACATGAGTGGCAGCGTTAACATTAATATTGACTCTCTGCCGGTAGTTCATTCTGTAACCGGCGGCGGTAATTATTGCTCTGGCGGTTCGGGCGTTGATATTGCATTGAACGGATCAGAAACAGGCTTTACTTATCAATTATACTATGGCACTTCCACAGTTGGCTCATCTATGTCGGGCTCTGGATCTGCACTTGATTTTGGAAACCAGACAAGTGCGGGCGTTTACACCGTTGTTGCCACCAGTTCTTCAACATCATGTACTGACAACATGAACAGCAGCGCCACTGTATTTATCAATCCATTACCAAATGCTTATACAATGTCTGGTGGTGGCACTGATTGTGCTACCGATGCTGGCCTGGACATTTCCCTGAGCAATTCAGATGACTCTATACATTACCAGTTGTATGTTGGCACATCTACTGTTGGGTCAGCAACTACGGGTGTGGATGGCACGCTCGACTTTGGCCTGGAAACAACTGGTGGTACTTATACCGTTGTTGCCACTAATCCTTCAACCTCATGTGTAAATAATATGAACGGGAGCGCTACGATAACTGTATTGGCAACCCCAACCGTATATACTGTAACCGGCGGCGGTAATTACTGCTCTGGTGGCGCAGGACTTGACGTTGCTCTGTCTAGTTCAAACACGAGCGTTAATTATCAGCTATACAATGACGGATCGCCGGTTGGCTTCCTCACTGCAGGAACAGGCACAACACTCGATTTCGGTTCGCAAACAGCCGCAGGTACTTATAGTGTGATCGCAAACCCAGGTTATACATGCGCTACCACGATGTCTTCTTCTGTTACCGTATCCATCGACCCATTACCTACCCCACATACTGTAAGTGGCGGCGGTAGTTTCTGCGCGGGTGGCGATGGCGAACATATTTATCTTAACACTTCTGACATAGGCTTCAACTACCAGTTGTATAACGGAACTGGTACGGTTGGAATTGCTATGCCGGGTACAACAGCTGCACTCGATTTCGGCGCGTTGACCGCCGGCGGAACTTATCATGTAGTGGCTACCAATACAGCAACTTCCTGCACAAATAACATGTCTAATACAGTAGGTATAGTTGTAAATCCGTTGCCTACCCTACATTCTGTAACAGGTGGCGGAGGATATTGCTCAGGCGGAGCCGGTGAAGATGTTGCCCTCAATGGATCAGATACTGGCGTAAATTACCAGTTGTATAACGGAGGTTCCATGTCGGGTTCTGCAATTACAGGTACAAGTTCTGCAATTGATTTTGGATTCAATACCTCTGCAGGTACCTATACTGTTATTGGTACTAACGCAACAACAGGTTGCTTTAAGAACATGACCGGTAGCGCTGTGATAAGCGTTAATACTGCCCCAACTGCCTACTCGGTAATGGGTGGTGGAAGTTTCTGCGTTGGTGGTACCGGCGCCGATATTTCACTTAACGGATCAAATACGGGAGTGCAATACCAGTTACACGTTGCAGGATCTACCAGCGGCGGCACAGTAACAGGTACAGGCGTTGCCTTAGACTTAGGAATGGCGACAACTACAGGCACTTATACAGTAACTGCATTGAATACAACTACTGGCTGTACCAACACCATGCTTGGCAGCGCTACTGTGACCACTAATCCTCTTCCTGCTTCCCACACAGTAACAGGTGGTGGCAATTATTGTGCTGGCGGCACAGGCGCCGATATTGGGCTTGATGGCTCGGATGCAGGCATTAATTATACATTATATAATGGAACCGCAATAGTAGATGCGGCTTCAGGCTCAAGCACAGCCATCGACTATGGTTTCAAAACAGCTGCAGGCACTTATACCGTGAAGGCTACAGATGCTACTACGGGTTGCACCAGCAATATGGCAGGTAGCGCCGTAGTTGGTACAATTGCACTACCTACTGCTTACATCGTTGGCGGCGGTGGTTCTTATTGTTTTGGCGGTTCCGGATTAAATATAACTCTTAGTAATTCCACAACCGGCGTTAGCTACCAATTGCTAATGGGTGGCACAACTGTAGGCTCGCCTATAGCAGGCACTACGAGCAGCTCTATCAGCTTTGGATCACAGCCTGCAGCAGGCAACTATACAGTTATGGCCACAAACGGCAGCGGCTGTACCAATAATATGACCGGCAGCGCAACAATTGCAGTAAATCCATTACCAGTTTCGTATGTGGTAACTGGCGGCGGTAGCTATTGCTCAGGCGGCAGCGGGGTAGCAGTGGGTCTTAGCGCTTCAAATACCGGTATCAGATACACTTTGTCTAACGGAACAACTTCCGTTGGCAGCCCTGTAGAAGGAACCGGCATTGCGATCAGCTTTGGTTTACAAACTGCTTCTGCAACTTATACGGTTACAGCTTCAGATGAGTCTTCTACATGTACCAATAATATGTACGGATCGGCAGTCGTTACTATGAATGCAACACCGGTTGCCTACGCTGTTTCGGGCGGCGGCAATTATTGTCCCGGCGGTTCAGGAGTTGACGCAGGTCTCACAATGTCTGACGCGGGCGTGAATTACCAGTTAAATAACGGCTCAATTACCGTTGGCTTTATGGCAGGCAGCGGATCATCTCTGGATTTCGGCCTTCAGACAGCCCCTGGTACTTATACCGTATTGGCTACTGATGCGACGACTTTCTGCACCAACAATATGACCGGATCGGCAGTAATAGGGCTTAGCACTCCACCAACTGTTTATGCGGTTACCGGCGGTGGCGCTTATTGCTCTGGCTCAACAGGTGTTGCGGTTGGTATCGCAGGTTCCAATTCTACAGTGAAATACCAGTTACATAATGGATCATCGCCAGTAGGCGTACCGGTAACAGGTACAGGAACAGCGATGTCATTTGGCCCGCAAACAACTACCGGAAGTTATACAGTAACTGCCATTGATGCAACCAGCACATGCAGTAGCACAATGAGCGGTTCAGCATCAATATCTGTTAATCCGCTTCCCGGCCTTCACACTGTAACAGGTGGCGGCAGTTTTTGCAGCGGTGGCAGTGGCGCTCACGTAGGTTTATTTAATTCATCATTCGGTATCAATTACCAGTTATACCTTGGCAGCTCATTAGTGGGCGCTCCAATGCCAGGCACAGGCACTTCAATAGACTTTGGTCCTGAAACAACACCAGGAACTTATACGGTAGTCGGCAGTGATGCAACAACATCATGCACTAACACTATGACGGGTTCGGCTACAATAGCAGTTAATCCTGCGCCAACAGCCTATACCGTTACTGGTGGCGGCAATTATTGTGCAGGTGGCACCGGGGTTAATGTTGGCCTCGGCTCTTCAGACATAGGATTTACTTACCAGTTATACAACGGCAGCAGCCCAATTGGCGCACCGATATCAGGCACTGGCACAACATTGAACTTTGGGCCGCAAACTACCATAGGCAGCTACAGTGTAGTTGCAAACAGTTCATCTTCATGCTCGGGTATTATGACTGGCACAGTTGTAGTATCCTTATATAGTCTCCCGGCTGTTTACAATGTGTCCGGCGGTGGCAGCTACTGTTCCGGCGGCACAGGCGTTTCAATTGGGCTTACAGGTTCCAGCACCGGCGTTAACTACCAGCTCTCTTTAGGCGGCGTAGCAACCGGCTCACCAATTGCGGGTACCGGCTTACCACTTGACTTTGGGTTACAAACAGGTACTGGTTCTTACTCTGTGATCGCTACAAGTGCTGCAACTACCTGCTCCACTAATATGTCAGGTACACCGGCTATTTCCCTGGGTATAACACCAGCAGTGCATTCTATTACCGGCGGTGGTAACTACTGCGTTGGCGGCTCGGGAGTACATCTTGGCCTTGACGGGTCTGATGCAGGTGTTACCTACCAACTCTATAACAGCACAGCGCCTGTTGGGAGTGTATCGGTAGGAACAGGTGCGTCAATTGATTTTGGCGTAGAAACTACACCGGGTATCTATACGGTTATTGCAACAAGTTCTTCTTCTACCTGTACAAATACAATGCTTGGCAGCAGAACTATCGCAGTTAGCCCATTACCTGCTGTTTATTCAGTAACTGGCGGCGGCAATTATTGCGCGGGTGGTTCTGGCAGCGATGTTGCGCTTAGCGGTTCAGATGCGGGCGTAAATTACCAGTTGTTTATCTCTGGTGCGCCGCTTGGCAGCCCAGTTACCGGCAGCGGCCCTGCCATTGATTTCGGTTTAAAAACTACAGCAGGCTTCTATACAGTCATTGCTTCGAACCCAACAACTACCTGTACCAATACAATGATAGGTGGTGCAACAATAGCAATTAACCCAGCTCCTTCTTCTTATACAGTAGGTGGGGGCGGCGCATATTGCGCTGGCGGAACGGGCGTCCATGTAATGTTATCAGGTTCTACTACAGGAGTTTCCTATCAATTAAGTAATGCCGGAGGTGCAATAGGCGTCCCTGTTACCGGCGCCGGTTTCGCTGTCGATTTTGGCTTACAAACAGCAGCGGGCGCTTACACAGTTGTGGCTACAAATGCAACCACAGGCTGTACAGCAAATATGTCTGGCAGTACCAATGTAGTAATATCTCCATTGCCTGTGCCTTATACCATTTCCGGAGCCGGATCTAATTATTGCGCAGGCGGTGCGGGTATCGACCTTTTGTTGAGCGGCTCCCAGACTGGCGTTAATTATCAGTTATACAATAGCGGCACGCCAACGGGCACAACAGTTACAGGCACAGGCAGCACTATCGATTTTGGCTTCCACATGCCGGCCGGTATTTATTCTGTGATAGCTGTCAATACAACCACAACCTGTTCGCAGAGCATGGCTGGCAGCGCTTCCATAACAGTAAATCCGCTTCCTCTCGTTTATTCAGTGATCGGTGGAGGCAACTATTGTAATGGTGGGGCCGGCGTTCATGTTGGCCTCAGCGGCTCCAACGCTGGCATAAAATACCAGTTGTATATTGCAGGCATTGCAACAGGGGCTGCAATTTCTGGTACAGGTTCCCCAGTTGACTTCGGTATGCAAACTACCGCAGGAAATTATACAGTAGTTGCGTCCAATTCAACAACAAGTTGTTCAAATAACATGTCGGGTATGGCTACAGTTGTAGTTAACCCACTCCCTGCTGCCCATTCGGTGACAGGTGGTGGTAATTATTGCGGTGGTGGCACTGGCGTTCACGTTGGCCTAAGCGGCTCAGCAATGGGCATTAGCTATCAACTGTTCAAAGATGGCGCTGTATCCGGCAGCCCGATGGCAGGTACTGGCTTTGTTTTGGACTTTGGCCTGGAAACGGCAGCAGGCACTTATTCGGTTATTGCCAGTGATGTTACTACAACATGCGCCAATGCTATGGCGGGCAGCGCTACAGTAGCTGTTAATCCGTTACCAACTGTTTACCCGGTAACGGGTAGCGGCAACTTCTGTGCCGGTGGCACTGGCCTGCATGTAGGTATCAGCGGCTCAGGGTCAGGCATTGCTTACCGTTTGTATAACGGAGGTTCCCCGGTTGGAAGCCCTATGATCGGTAGCGGTACAGGTCTTGACTTTGGATCGGAAACTACTGCAGGCACTTACACTGTGATTGCAACAGATCCGTCTTCTTCATGTACTAATAACATGGCAGGATCAGCTATTATAGTTGTCAATGCATTACCCGGAGTGTACCATGTAGTTGGCGGTGGCGGCTATTGCGCAGGCGGAACCGGTGTCCATATCGGGTTAAGCAATTCAAATAGCGGTGTTAACTATCAGTTGTATGACGGTTTTGCATCAACAGGTGGTGTTGTACTCAGCGCAGGCGGCCCTCTTGACCTGGGCTTGCAAACAACGGCTGGTACTTATACAGTTATCGGCGTCAACGCAAGCACAGGCTGCACCAGCACAATGGCAGATAGCGCAGTTGTAGTGATTAATACTATGGTGGCTCCTCACGTCAATCTTTCCACAGGCGTTGGCGATACTGTGTGTGCAGGCAATATGATCACATTCACAGCAACCCCTGTTAACGGTGGCACATCACCTACCTATCAATGGACCGTGAATGGCGCACCTACCGGCACAAGCAATACTTACTCCTACTTACCTGCCAATGGCGATATAATAGGTGTAGCAATGACTAGCAGCTTGCCTTGCGCAGTACCACCGCTCACGAGCAGTGAGCTTACCATATCCGTTCTTCCTAACGAAATGCCATCGATCACATCGGTTGCAAGTCCCGGCAATGTTGTTTGCCAGGGTACAACAGTTACCTATTCGGCTGCAATAACTTATGGCGGCTCTGCCCCAGCCTACCAATGGTATGTGAATGGCGCTCCGGGAAGCACTGCTTCATCTTTCAGCTATGTACCGGCCAATACCGATAACATATACTGTACGCTCGCCAGCAACTACCATTGCAGCATTGCAAGTACCGCAACCAGCAACCATATAGCTATGGAAGTGGACGTTCCTGGTACACCAGTTGTGACCATCGGAGCAACTCCTGGCCTGAACATTGCAAATGGCCAGACGCTGACATTGTCAGCAACTATCACAAGCGCTACATTGCCCTCGATCCAGTGGTTTGTGAATGGTGTTGCGGTATCCGGCGCAACCGGTATGAGCTTCACTAATGACAATTACAGTAATAACGATGAAGTTACCTGCCAGGTTACAAACGGTGGTGGATGTGCCGGTACACAGGGTTCGGCATCGGTTACTATCCACATAGACAATGTAGGAGTGAAACAAATCTCATCTACAGCAAGCGATGTACAGTTGATCCCTAACCCGAACAAGGGTACGTTTATGCTGAAAGGCACAATGGGTGCAACAAGCGAAGAAGTATCGCTGGAAATTACAAACATGCTTGGCCAGGTGATCTATACCAATAAGGTAATGACACAGAATGGCGTAATCAATGAAAAAGTACAGCTCGGCAATTCAATTGCAAATGGCATGTATATTTTGAACCTCCGCTCGGGGGCTGAAAATAAAGTGTTCCATATGGTTATTGAGCAATAATATTTAACCCCGGCGCTAATTGCCGGACCGAAGTAGTGTGTGTGTTTTCTTGTTGAAGTTGGGCTGATGGAAACGTCAGCCCAATTTTTTTGCCTGGATACTGTTCTGATGCATCATTATCTTTACACCATATGAAACGTTTTCTTTTGCTCTCAATAGTAATCCAGTTAAGCGCCTGCGCGCTATTTGCGACCGGCGCCGACACTACATTCACCACCCCATTTGAGCGGTCGAACGGCAAACAAACAGCCACTTATGCTGAGACCATGGATTTCTATAAAAAACTGTATGCGCGGTATAATACTATCCTCCTTGGCGATATAGGGATATCTGACGCCGGACAACCACTAAGGGCCGTTTATTATACCAATGATGGAAAGTTCACAAAAGATGATTGGAAAAAAAACAACCGGGTGGTGATACTTATAAACAATGACATTCACCCAGGTGAGCCGGATGGTGTTGACGCCTCTATGCTGCTGCTGCGCAATGCGGCAATGGGAAAAGTAAAAATACCCGACAATATAGTACTCGTAGTGATCCCCATATACAATATTGGCGGGGCGCTGAACCGCAACAGCTACAGCCGGGCCAACCAGAATGGACCGGAGAGCTATGGTTTCCGTGGCAACTCAAAAAACCTGGACCTGAACCGCGATTTTGTAAAATGCGATGCAGCCGAAACTTCGGGGCTTGAAGAACTTTTTGCCCGCATAACCCCCGATATTTTTATAGACAACCATGTAAGCGATGGTGCAGACTACCAGCACATAATGACATTGCTGGCATCGCAACACGATAAAGTAGGGGGAGAGACCGGGGCCTATATGTACAAGACATTTACACCGCTTATATACAAAGACATGAAGGCAAAAGGTTACGACCTGGTACCATATGTAAATGATTTTGATAAAACACCAGATAACGGGTGGCGGGAATTTTATGACCCGCCCAGGTTTTCAAGTGGCTATGCTTCTTTGTTCCATATTATGGCCTATGTGCCCGAAACACATATGCTCAAGCCTTTTAAAGACCGCGTGAATGCTACTTATGCGCTGATGCAAAGTTTTATAACTGTGGCTGCTGCCAATGCCAAAGAAATAAAACAAGTAAGGGCCAATGATAAAGCGGAATTGAAGGACAAAAAGGAATTTGCGCTCGACTGGAAGGTGGATACAACCCGGTGTGACAGCGTGCTATTTAAGGGTTATGAAGCCGGATATAAAGAAAGCCAGGTCTCTGGCCAGCCACGCCTCTTCTATGACCATAGCAAACCATATATAAGGATGGTTCCCTTTTACGACCATTACTTGCCGACAAAAACGGTTGTTGCGCCACGGGCATACATAATCCCTACTGCATGGGTTTCAGTGATCAGTTGCCTGCGGCAGAACGGCGTGCATATAGAGCGATTTGAAAAAGATACAATAATAGCCGTGACCGCCTACCATATTGACAATTACGAAACCTTGCCCCACCCCTACGAAAAACACTACCTGCATAAGAATGTACAAGTGACCCCTGTTAAAACAAACATGCATTTCCTGGAAGGTGATTATATAGTCTGGCTAAATCAGCCAGCCAAAAGGTATCTTATAGAAACCCTGGAACCTACCGGCCCCGATGCATTTTTCGCATGGAATTTCTTCGATGCAACAGTTCAGCAGAAGGAAGGCTACAGCGATTATGTATTTGAAGATATGGCAGCTCAACTGCTGCAAAGCGACCCAAGCCTGAAAACAATGCTGGAGGATAAGCGAAAACAGGATACTACTTTTGCAAAAAACGGCGCAGCCCAACTTGATTTTGTTTACCACCACTCTCCCTATTTTGAACCCGGATACCTCAGGTATCCCGTATATCGCCTGGAATAGCATTTGGAGTGCTGCACACCATGAGAAGCCCCCCTTTAGGGCAATGTTATTTAGTCTCCCTAACGAGCTGCGTTGTTTCGTCAAGAACAACGGGTAAATGTTGCGTACTTAGAGCAAGCAAAAGCTCTTCGCAGTTAACCCACATTGCAGTTTCATCGGTTTAGAATGTTAATGATTCTTTAATCTGGCTTCTAAAAGGCATCATAGTGATTATTTTTCCCGTAGGTATGTAGGGATAATTAATTTCGGCTTCCTTTATAAAGGCTTCATTTGATTTGTAGTACACAAGGGGTGTTCGTCTTTGAGGTATGTGTCACGACCTTTGTAGCTTGTATTTCAAAAGCACGATACGTAAACATCCCGATACCGGCAAACTGAGCGGTTATTACCGTCTGGTGGAGAGCTATCGTAACGGCGATAATAGAATTTGTCATCGGACGATTTTGAATGTGGGTTTTATGGAAGATGCCACGCCGGAACAATTGAACCGGATACAAAAGGTACTAACCGAAAAATATGAACGCAAAGAGCCTTTAATAAAACACCAGGAACATAGGGGTACCGTAGCTACAGTTTCCACCATGTTTACGGATAGTGGATTTGAGGCCGTTCAGAGTTTTGAAGAAAAACTGGAAATGAAGTTTGCAAATGGAACAGCGTTTCTAAACCATTACTTCGTAAAGCTTGGTTGGCTCGCTTCGTGGAAAGCTCTTATACCGGCAGAGATACTAAGTGACGGTGACAAAATAAATACCACCATCTGACTTGTTCTTTTCCATTCATGCTTCGTTGCAAAAGTTCTAAAATAGCTCACTATTCGCGAATTTTGCGCCTCGCATAAATGAAAAATAACTTCGTCATATAGTGGTATTTATTTCGTCAACGTCACTAAGCGATTTTTTTGAACGATTGGAAGCTAACCTCAATGCATATGCTACAAACAACGGCGGACTAACATTGACTGTTCCGATGGCTTTTATTGAAGGACAAAAGAAGGCTAACAAATAAACCGGTAGCCTATGCCTTTCAAGGTGATGAGATTTATGTGGCTGTCGTCTTTAAAATATTTCCTGATACGGTTAATGTAAACATCCAGTGTACGTGAGTTATATACCGAGTCGGAACCCCATACTTTTTGCAGAATATAATCTCGGCTGACAATAGTATTTTTGTAATTGCACAACACATTCAGCAGTTCTGTTTCCTTATGAGAAAGTCTGATCTGCCGCTCCTTGCCTGACAATAGTTGTTTATGCGGGTCGAAGGCGAAGATGCCTATTATGTAGTTATTTTGTTGCGGCGTTTCAATGCCGTATTTTACAGCAAGCCAGTTTTCAACCCGAAGTAGGAGTTCCTCCATATGAAATGGCTTGCGGACATAATCGTTGCAGCCGGCCTTGAAACCTTGCACCAGGTCGGTAGCCTGTACCTTGGCCGTGAGGAAGATTATAGGCACATGCACGTCAATAGCCCTTACCTGTTCGGCGACAGTGTAGCCATCCTTGCCGGGCAGCATGATATCGAAGAGGCACAGGTGAGGACGGTATTTTTTAAACATTGCCAATCCATCACTGCCGTTGATAACTTTTAGCACTTCAAAGCCGTGTTTCTCCAACGCGTCCTTTACCAACTGGCCAAGTATCAGTTCATCTTCTATATACAATATCCGTTGTTTCATAAACTATAAAGATGGCAGGCTAATTGTGAACGTGCTTCCCTGCCCTAAAATACTAGTAACCGTGATGCTGCCGTTATGCAATTTTACCGCCTGCGACGCGAAACTTAACCCAATTCCATGCCCGCCGGTGTAAACATCGCCCGTCTGGATACGGAAGAACGGTTTGAATATCTTGTTGTAGTAATTGGGGGCAATGCCCACTCCATTGTCGGCAACCGTTATTACTGCTTTGCTTTTTTGCTTTTCCAGGGTTATACGAACGATCGGTTTGTTGGTATTGTGTTTCATTGCATTCTCTACAAGATTAATGATCACATTCAGCAAAAGGGTCTGGTCGCCGAGCAGTTCAATATTGCTATGCGGCTCAAAGATAATCTCTGTCTTATAGTGCTCTGCTTGTGGTTGAACGATCTGGATGGCCTCTTTTATCAATTCATCTGCGTTCACAATTTCTTTACTTAGTTCAAATTGCTGCTCGCTCAATTTGCTGAAGGAAAGGAGCTTGTTAATGAGGGTCTGCATACGGTCCAGTTCGGCAGATGCGAAATCAATATATTCCTGTTGTTTTGAAGCTCCCGTGTTTCCGGTATTGTTTTGCAATGAACTAATAATAAGCTGTAAGGAAGTAACTGGTGTTTTCAATTCATGGGTCACATTGCTGAACAGGTTCTCTTTGAATTGCGCCATCTGCAATTGGATTTTGTAGCCCCGGTGGTACATAATAAATGCGCCTGATACCAGGCAGAGCAATAGCATCGCTATGCAGCAGTACGGCAGCATTTTTTTTAAGATGAGCAAACGAGGTATTGTATAGGCTACATAATAAACAGAAGGGTCAAAAAAATTGATGATGAAAGGTTCGGATGAGTTGGCAGGCAAGGAGTTTGCCGATGCTGTTATCTTATGGATGGTGTAGCTTACCGGCAGGTGTTCCTTGTTTAGCTTTTCCTTGAATAACAGGGCGAATGTGTCAATGGTTTTTACCGCCTTGGGAATGAATTTGACATTCAGGCTATCTAAGAATTTTTGATCGAGATCTGGCACACCGGCTTCCGTTCTGAGCGAGGTATCGTCATCGCCGTATAACTGCATTTTTCCCCGGTTCTTAGTCATGCCAATGGCAAAGCCCATATTGGTTTTGTAGTCTTTGTCTTTAAGCGCCTTGGCAAGATTGTTTAAAGTTGCGTTATTGCGCTGTACTGCGTCAGCAGTATTTTGGATGACATTTTCAATAGCTTCCTTTACTTGCTTCTCCTCAGATCTATATTGTACGAACCATCCCCAGCCAAGCATAAAAAACAGTAGCGCAAGCGCACAGGAGAACGACCAATAAAACCAACGTGATAATGGCATGGATTAAAAGTAGCGCTTGCCGCCAACTTCCGGTAATTTCATTAACGTTATTTAAGGTTTCTTTACTTTCCCGGTATTTTCAGCCATTCTTCCGATTGTAATTTTACACAAAAAATAAAAGTTATGGGCACCCGGAAAATATACGTGATCGCAGGCATTGTACTTGCAGGATTTGGCAACACATTGTGGGCGCAGGATGTGAATGAAATACTTACCAAACATGAAAAGGCAATTGGGGGAATGGATAACTGGAACAAAGTAAAAAACATAAAGTGGAAGGGTGTGTTGAATACCCAGGGCGCAGAGGTAAGGGCCACAAATATTGTGGTGCCGGGAAAAGAAATGACGTTCGACACGGATTTTGGCGGAACCATAAATCACCAGGTAGTGATAAGAAATAAAGACCAGGCTGTTTTCATAACCTGGCCGGCGAAGGAAGACTCTATAAATATGGACGCCATGAATGCCTCCTGGCCACAATTTAATATCAGGGCAAACCAGCTATTGGGTTTCAAAGAAGAGGGTACAAAAACAGAATATATGGGCGAGGAGGCTATTAATAATGCGCCCTGTTATAAAATAAAGTGCACCAGTAAAACCGGCTTTGAATTCACCTGCTTCATTGATAAAACGTCGTATTACCTGGTTCGCACAGAAAGCCTTATAAATAGCAATGATGAAGATAAAGAGGTTTCGGTTGGTTATAGCGACTATAAAGAAGCAGGAGGTGGTATAATGTTGCCCATGTCTATGGCCACTAGCCACGGAGAAATGGTTTTTTCAAAAACAGAATTGAACGTACCGGTCACAGACAGCACGTTCAAGGCAGCGCCACCGGAAACAAAATAACGATTGGCACCGCACTGCGTTTTACTGCTTCATCAGTTTGATTGTTTCGGTGTTATCGCCAGCCCTCAATACACAAACATAGAGCCCTGATGGTAAATTATTTGATGAGAACACATACTGTTTCTCTCCGGCATCCATCATACCATCGGCCAATGTTTGTACGGGCCTTCCCATCAGATCGAATACTTCAAGGCTTACCTTGCTTGCGGTTTTCAGGTTAAACTGAAACGTTGTTTGTGTGGTAAACGGGTTGGGATAATTTGTGAATTCCAGGTCCTGGTGCGCGGGCGCTACATTCTTTACTTCTGTTATGCTGCCTGCCTGACTAATGTACGACGAAAAGATTCCGCCGGAATGCGTGGCCACAACAACCAATCCATCCGTGGACCGGTAGTCGATCATATCCACCACATCAGCGCCAATGGTATTTGCCCCCTGCTGCACCCATACGGTTGCGGTGTCGTTCAATTGGGTGGTGGCAAACAATCCCACACTGGTGCCGGCGAGGTACACCGAGCCGCCGCTCACGGGAATAATACTTACCCACCTGATCGATGGCCCGTCACCGGTTCCATTATTTTTGTCCTCCAGGTTGCCTGCTGCTTTATGGAAGGTAGTTCCGCCATCTGCAGAATAAAACATGCTATAGACCCCGTAATTAGAGTAGGCAACAAGAATATGATCGGCATTTGTTGGGTCCACAGCTATGCAGCTCACATTTGCCGATGCATTGCCGCCTGCGGTAGGGAATAAAGTGGACGTGATGTCTTTAGGTTTGTGGGTCACCACGTTGGCGCTGTCTAATCGGAATACCCTTCTGTTTGAGGTGCCGATATAAACCCGGTTGGCAGGCGTTTTAGAAACGGCAATAGCTGTTATAGTAGCGCCAAAGGTAAAGGTGGAGTCCGGGAAGCGGAACCAGTTCGTGGATATCGAATCCCAGTTACTTGCATAAGGTATGCCAGACAGGTCGTTGTTTCTCCACAGAAATTTGCCGCCGGCCATGTACATGATATCATTGTTGTTCGGGTCAAGTATAAATGGATTAACGAACAGGTAGCCTCGTCCGCCGATAGGATCTATACGTGCAAAGCTGTCAACATTGCCAAGGTTGTCCAACCGGCCCTTCATTATTTTTCCGTCCTGTATGCTGAAATAATATGCTTTGCTGTTATCTGCAATTGCGCAAAAGGAGCCATCGCCACCACGTGGTGTAACCCAGGGCGTAGTGAGGTTTGTGGAGTTGGTAAACCAACTCCCGTTATCCTGTGCGCCGCCGATAACGATATTGCTTTCTGATGCATGGTCTATCGCGCAGGAATAGAACATGGTATTCATATACCCGTTATTAAGAGAGGTCCATAACATTGTTGGGACCGTGTTATCATTGGTATAAAATATCCCGCCGTCATTTGAAGACAGCATCTTATTTGGGTCGCTGAAGAAAGCAAGTTCATGTTGGTCAGGGTGATGATTGAGGTACATATTCACCACCGGAAGTGTGGCCCCTTCCTGGTAACCACCAATATAGGCGGTATGGGCGTTGTCGGCAAAGGCTGAATTGGAACGGTATAAATTTGTTCCGCCTATGAACACTACGTTTGTATCGTTGGGCTTTACTTTCACTACAAGATCATAAGAGCCCTGGCAGGTGAACTTATCAAACAGTCCACCGGTGGAAGGGAGATTCAGGGACCTGTCTTGCCATTTGCCTCCAGTGCCACTACCGTCTCCGGAAAGGTAAGTATATCGCCACAAACTATTCCATTCTATTGTGCCCACATAATTAGTATCCGGGTAGCCAAAACCGGGGGTGTTGCCAAGAAAGTAAACCTGGTTTTCATCAGATGGGCTGATACCGATCTTTACCCGGTTGTAGGAAGTTGGAAATCCCGAAGGGGTGATGTTTTTGAATGTAATACCGTCAGTGGACCGGTATAAACCTGGTGAAGGGCCATCGGTGCTGAGGGTAGCATAAACGACGCCGCTTTTTGAAATTGCTACATCAGTAAAATAGGAAGCTGTTGCCCCGTTGGAAACCAACACCGCTGTCCATGACACTCCGCCGTCTGCCGAACGATAAATTGCAGCATTACTTGCAGCATACACTACGTCATTTACCGTATCATGGGAGTCTGTAACAATATTCCATATTATATCTCCCCAGGAGTCGAAAGTTGTTAGGCTTGGCCCTCTTGTTGCATGCAGGGTATCCCACGTAACACCGCCATCGGTTGATTTGTAAATTCCATTACCAAGATAATATGCGCCGGTAGCAGTTGCTGATGCACCGTAGGCTTCCCCCGTTCCGTAGTACCAAACATTAGTATGCCCGCTTCTGGTATCCTGCGCTACACACGATGTACTCTTGTATTCGTTGACCGCAGTTGTTGGGTGCCAGGACAAGCCTCTGTCCGTAGATCGCCACATGCCGCCGGAACATGATCCTGCTATGAGATTGTTTTCGTTGCTTACATCTATGGCAAGTGCGCGGGTTCTGCCGCCCACATTCCAGGGACCTCTTGGCTGCCAGGTGTTGGCTGCAGAGGTAGTTCTCGCGGTATTGTACTTGTCGGTTGGCAGATTGGCTGCAAATAATAATTCCCTTTCCCGTATGTGCGCAGGTATTTTCCCTGTAGCCGGATCCTGCAGCATCATTAGCTCATAAGTATAGCTTGCATTCGCATCGTCTGCGGAGCCCAGGGCGTCAGCATCGCCCAAAAATGGGTGCGTGGCATATGATGCGCTTTTGGGTCCTGAAACAATAAAAAACGCTGCAACAATAAATGCCGCTATTATCGGTACGTACAATTTTCTCACAGTAAACAGAATTTGTGATGAAGGTACGGATTTTGGTTGGCAAACAATAACTCCGGGCAAGGTTCCCCACGCCTATAAACGCAGCAAGCCAAACTTATACAGCCCGTTAACCGGCTTGTTGTCCCAGAAAAGCTCGAAATCTTCAAGCCCGGCAGCCTCATAGCTGTCTTTTACTTCTTGTAACGTATAGGTCTTGACATTGTCAACAGATAATTTCTGAAGCTGCTCAGCAAGCCAAATGCCCTGTTCTTTCTCCACCTTAATATTGGTAGTTTCCCGCTTGCTGTGCAAGGTTAGCGAGGCAAGTTCCCATGTGCTTCCTTTCTTCGATTTGGTAATTATCTCAAGAGCCGGGTTTTTGCCAAGCCATACGATTTTTGCCGTGTTATTAACAGCGGTATATTCTTCTTCGTTCAGGATTTTGGAAATGTACTCCGGGTCAATTTTTGTTTTTGGCACTTTTGCATCAAACCACTTTTGTAGCGGATAATCAAAGCAGGAGCCATGCATATAGTTGAGCAGTGATTTTTTCAGGCCCTGTGTAAACGTATCGTGGTCTGCGCCGGTAGGGTCTATGTGCACAATGTCATTGTTGGCAAATGTGCCTATGGCTTCTGTTTCCCTCTTTACCCCAAAGGCTTCCGGGTTCATGCCCACAGGGCTATGGGCAGTCATGGCAAACTGGTGCCAGAATGCCGATTGCAGGATGCCCGCCTGGAACATTTGCCGTACCATCTCCAGCGAGTCTATTGTTTCCTGCGCGGTCTGTGTAGGGAAGCCATACATGAGGTAAGCATGTACCATAATTCCCGCTTCGGTGAAGTGCTTGTTTACCCGTGCCACCTGCGCTACCGTTATGCCTTTCTGTATCAGTTCCAGCAATCTGTCTGATGCCACTTCGAGACCGCCGGACACAGCTATGCAGCCGGATGCTTTAAGTAAAAGGCAAAGGTCGCGGGTGAAGCTTTTTTCAAAGCGTATGTTGGTCCACCAGCTCACAACGATCTTTCTGCGGATGATCTCCAGCGCCAGGGCACGCATGAGTGCTGGTGGCGCCGCCTCATCAACAAAGTGAAAGCCGCGTTGCCCTGTTTGTGCGATGAGTTCTTCAATACGGTCGCAGAGCAACTGGGCTGCAATCGGTTCGTAAAGCTTTATATAGTCAAGAGAAATGTCGCAGAAGGTACACTTGCTCCAGTAGCAGCCGTGTGCCATGGTTAGTTTATTCCACCGGCCATCGCTCCACAGGCTGTGCATGGGGTTGGCCACTTCAATGGCCGAAATATATTGGTCAAGCAAAAGGTCGCGGTAATCTGGTGTGCCCACCTGGCCCTGCCTGTAATCGCTGCAGGCTTTATTGTTGATGTAGGCTACCTTGCCGTCAATGAGGGTAAAAGTGCGTTTTAGTTCGTAGATGTCTTTCTGTTGCTCAATGTATTGGACCAGGCATTCAATCGGTGCTTCACCATCGTCAAGCGTTATAAAATCAAAGAACTCAAACACGCGGGGATCAGATAGCGAGCGTAGCTCGGTATTGGGGAATCCGCCGCCCATGGCGATCTTTACGGTAGGGTAGTGGTTTTTTATCCATTGCGCTATCCGAAAGGCCGCATAAAGATTGCCCGGAAACGGAACGGATACTGCGACTAACTTTGGGTGTACTTCTGCCATCCTTGCCTGAAATATGTCAATCAGCAGGGTGTCCGTAAACGTATATTCTTTCTGTAGTTCGCTATACAATTCATCAAAGCTATTGGCAGACCTGGCCAGCCTTTCGGCGTAGCGGCTAAAACCAAAATGAGGGTCCACGCATTCCATTACCAGGTCGCTAAGGTCTTCTAGGTACATGGTAGCCAGGTGCTTCGCTTTGTCCTGTATGCCCATGCTGCCGAAAGCCCATGCCAGATCGTCCATCTGCGCAAAACGCGATGCTTCCGGCAGGAAATTCCTTTTGCAGATGAGATGTGCAAGGGTAGGGCTTTTGCCTTGCAGAAAGGAAACAACGGCATCAATACTGTTTATGTAATCATCTTTCAGCGCAATGATTCGTTGCGCGTTTTCTGATGGATTGGTGGCTTTACTTTCTATTGTTCTAAACAACAACTTTAACCCATCACTTGAAAATAACCGGAGCGTAACCTCAATACCAAGATCGGCCTGGAAAGAGGTAATATTTTTTGTGTTCAGGAAACCTTTCAGGTACGCTGTTGCCGGGTAGGGGGTGTTTAGCTGCGTAAATGGAGGGGTCACTAAAAATACGGTGGCGCTCAAAGGAATTATTTAGCTGCAAAAATATCGTAAATATTTTTAAAAGCATTTTGGTTGGGCCAGGGCTGAACCGGATTGCTATTTTTTATTTATGAGATCATTTTATTAATTTTATCTACAAAACCAATACTATGAAAAAAATCTCCGCTCTGTTTGTTGCTTTTCTATTGTTATTTGTCAGTAATAACACCTTCGCGCAAAGCTGCTGCAAAAAGCCAACCGGGAACAGTATGCAGGCGCTCGCCCTGAACAAGGAATTCAAGGCGTCGCATCTTGCGCCGTTGCCGCTTCATTATGCTCCGGAAAGCGGATCTATGATAACTTTCCCCACGGCAGGGGGCGCGGATGGCAATGCATTTTACATACCTGCGAAAGGAACCAGTAACAAAGTGCTTATAGTGGTACATGAATGGTGGGGCCTGAACGATTATATAAAAAGAGAGGCCGAGCGCTGGCAGAAATTGCTGGGCGATGATGTGGCCGTTTATGCGGTTGATCTTTATGATGGACATGTTGCGGCTACTCCCGACGAAGCTGGAAAGCTTATGGGCACACTTACTCCGCAAAGGGGAGATGCCATATTAAAGGGGCTTGTAGAAAAAATTGGAAAGGGTAAGAAGATCGCCACCATTGGCTGGTGTATGGGTGGTAGCTGGTCGTTCACAGCTTCTGTGCTTGCCGGCAGCGAGGCCGCCGGATGCGTTATGTATTATGGCTTTCCCGAAAAAGATATGAGTCGCATAAAACCCCTAAAAGCGGATGTGCTGTATATACGCGGCAGCCAGGATGGTTTTATAAAGGAAGCCGATGTAAATGAGCTTGGGAAAAAAGTAAAGTCCCTGGGGCATACCTTTGAAATGCACAGCTTCGATGCGGCACATGCGTTCGCCAATCCCAGCAATCCGAAGTATGATGTGAAGGCCGCTGGCGAGGCACAGGAGTTGGCATTGAAATTTCTCAAAAAGAAACTGGCTATTAAATAGCAATCAGTACTGCTTTCGTCGGGCTATTTTATATATCCGGCACGCATATGCACCGGCCATCTTACTGCCAGGGTTTCTTTTGTTCCCCATGCGTTTTGAAGGTCGTTAATTATCAGCAAGGTGGGGTCGCTTTGGTTTTTGCGTATATAATGCCTCACTCCAGACCACGTGCGTAGGTAGCCTACCAATTGCTGAAGGGTAATTTGCTTGCCGATACTAAATACCGGTGTGGGGATTTCTTCAAACGGGAAGGGTATGGTACTATAGCCAGCGTCAACGTATTGCCGTTCTTTGTCCCAATATGCAACTGTAATGTTGTGGTAAAAGTGATCAATGATCTCATTAATAGCTGGCGTAAGTTTCAGTACGGTATAGGTCCAGGCGGCGACCATCGCGCCAGGTTTTGCAACACGGGTTACTTCCTTATAAAAGGTATCAAAGTCGAACCAATGGATAGCCTGCGCGATAGTAACAAGGTCTATGCTATTGTCAGGAATAGAAGTTTGTTCGGCCCGCTCACACAAGTATTCGATATTGTCTCTCATCGGTGCAAGAGCCAACTGTTCGTTACTGATATCTGTTCCGTAAACGTGAGCAAACCGTTCAGATAGTTTTATTGCCACCTGCCCGTTACCCGTGCCGCAATCCCAGGCTGTGCCGGTGTTGTTGAGATGGGCGTAGATAAAGGTATATATCGCATCCGGAGATTCCGGGCGGAATGCTGCATAATCGGCCGCTACCGAGGAGAAATTATCCTGAACCTGTTTCATGGCGTTAAAAATACGAAGGAGAGAACCTGGAAAAAATATTTTTTGAGGACACAATATCAAATTAGTAATTTCGTTTCTATCGAAACCCCGCTATATGAATAAGATCACATTTTGCATCCTGCTGGCAATTGCCGCTCTTTGTGTTGTCCCTTCCTGCAAAAAGGACAAAACAAACACTGTAAAAACTACACCCATAGATAGTGTTATTTATCCCGACTATATGGTGCTCAAGCCGGGAAACTACTGGATATATGAGGACTATATGCTGGACAGCGCAAATGGCGCAGCCCATGCATTGGGTACTTTCGACAGCAGCTATGTGACTAACGACACCATTATCAACGGCCAAACATACCACTCGTATTGGGATCTGTCCGAGGCCTCGCCCGGTGGTGGCTATTATGTTTCTTATCTCCGCGATTCGCTGGGTTATACGGTCACTAATTATGGGGGCATCCTGTTCTCGTCAGATGATTTTACCACCATCTTTTATTCCAGGCAGGTTTATAACCCAACGGCCGGTATAATTGATACTGTTACCGTAAACCTGCAAATGGGTTTTAAAGACTCCTCCATGACCGTGCCGGTGGGAACTTTTGTTACATCTACCATGCGGCAGATATGGTATTTCCCGCCGCCGGTATATTCCTTCGGCCCAACGCGCGAATATGACCATACCTATGCGAGGGGTGTGGGTATGATAAAGGAAACTACAAAGTTTTATACCAATTCTCCTGAGGTATATGAGAAGCGATTAGTGCGGTTTCATCTGCAATAAAACAGGCTAAATTATTCTTCTAACAGAAGGCTCAACCCCTTTTCTATCCAGATCAGTTAGCTGCAATATGCCTGGGGTCTTACCCACTTCTATTGAACCAACAACGTCCTGCATCTGCAATGCCCTTGCGCCATTTAGCGTACCCCATTTAAGCAGTGTAGCCCAGTCAATTTCAGGGTTGTGTTCCTTAATACTATATAGCTCAGACAATATGCACAGTTGGGTGTTGGAGGCAAGGCTGTCTGTGCCTATGCAGATATTTGCGCCCTCCGCGATAAACATATTTATGTCGGGCAGGGCATTTTCAATGTAGAGGTTGGCATTGGGGCACAGGCACCAGAAAACATCGCTGAGCCTGCTATGCGCATACTGCACATCGTATTGGCTGGTATAGGTGTTGTGCACGAAAATAAACGGATGTTGGGGTCTCATCCACTCTAAGTAAGACTGTATGGAAGATCGCCCGGTAGGATTGAAAAAGCCATCGTCAATGCCCAGCATCACCAACAGGTCGCCCACATCGCCTTCTTTGGTGGTATAATACCTGTCCTCTTCCTTGCTTTCCTGGTTGTGAATAGAGATCACCACATCATTCCTGTGCGCATCAATAAGCCGGAACAGGGATGAAGAAACAGAGTACGGCGCATGGGGCACAATGGCCTGCTTCAGCCTTTTTTGTTTTGGCTGCTGGCCTGCATAGGTTTCGTAGGTCTTCACTGCATAAGCAAAGGCTACGCCTGCATTTTGCTCGCTAAAGCCCAATGATTCTATGAAGGTATAGAAATGCATTTTATCAAGGCTGCGCAGGTCAAGGGCGTCTGTAGTATTGGCGATATCCCCAACGGCAACTACTCCATTATTCACCAGCTCATTATACCCGTTGATGCGGGCTTCTTTCTTTTGCTCTTCGGTAAAATCGTTCCTGCGCCCCACAACATTTTTCAGAAAGGGGATCAGTTGCGTATGCTGCGGCACTACTCCTTTCATGTGCGACAGTTCCAGGTGACAATGGGTGTTTACAAAGCCCGGCGCTAACACACCTTCGTAGAATGCAGCATTCTCGTTCGGGCCGTTTGTAATGGACAGAATAACTCCGCCATCAGAAACTTCAATTACAGATCCTGACGGAAGCCAGCTATGTCCATTATGTATTTTGTCGGCGGTAAGTAAAGGCATAATTCTGCACTTAACTTTTAAAATGCTTCAACAATACTATTTCGCGCTCGTTAAGATAGCGCCACTTGCTGCGGGGCAGGTTCTTCTTGGTAAGCCCGGCATACATCATCCGGTCCAGCTTATCCACTACATAGCCAAGTGATTCAAAAATACGGCGCACAATGCGGTTCTTTCCACTATGAATTTCCAGGCCCAACTCATTCTTTTTTTCCAGGTAGGCGAGTGCGTCAACCGGTGCTTTGCCATCTTCCAGTTCCACACCTTCCAGTATCTTTTCAAAGTCGGCCTTGGTCAGCGGCTTATCAAGGGTTACCTGGTACACCTTCTTTATGTTGTAGGCAGGGTGGCATAGCTTTTGGGTCAGTTCACCGTCGTTAGTTATCAGCAGCAACCCGGATGTATCTCTGTCGAGCCTGCCAACCGGGAATAATCTGTCAACGCCGGCATTGCCTACCAGTTCCATAACTGTTTTTCGTCCCTGGGGGTCTTCATTGGTAGTTATGTAGCCCTTAGGCTTGTTCAGCAATATGTACACCATGTTTCTTTGCGGCACAAGCTTCTTGCCGCTCATAGTTACTTTATCTTCGGGCTGCACCCGGTATCCCGGATCCAGCACCAGTTCTTCATTCACCTTTACTTTACCCTGCCTTACCAGCTCAGCAGCATCCCTGCGGCTGCATTCGCCGCTATGCGCTATAAACTTATTCAGCGGCATGTCCGTGCGGGTATCGTCCTTTTCATCTGCGTCCTCATCGTCCTCATCTTCATCCTTGTACTTCTTCTTTCGCCCCTCGCTATGATCGTGAACGTGTTTCTTTTTCCCGGATTCCGTTCTCTTTTTTATCTCGAAAGGTTTCTTGGGCCTGTCTTCATTCACCACATCTTCCAGCTCGCCATAAACCTGGTCCTCAAACTGCTGGCGTTTGCCGGGATTATCTTCATCCGCTATCTTTTTAGGTGGCGCATTGAAGGCATTCTTCACTACATCGCTAAATGTCTTTTTCTCGCTCTTAGCTTCTGTATTTTCTTTGTCCCCCTTACTTCCCCTGTTTTTTTCAAACTCTTTTTTGCCTCCGGCTTTCCGGTCGCCATAAGCTGGTTTCTCGCGATCCCGGAATGGCCTGCTGTCGCCACCGCTTTTTACCGGCTTATCAAATTTTCGGGCTGGCTTCCGCTCTTCGCCTTCACCGGTTCTGTCATCTTTCTTAAATGATGGCTTATCAAACGATTTCTTGGGACGGTCGCTGAAAGGCTTTTTGTTATCGTCTTTCCGGTATGGCTTGTCGAATTCTTTGCGTGGTTTATAGCCGGCATCATCTCCCGAACCCGTGCTATCATCCTTCTTGAACGGTTTATCGAATGATTTCTTCGGCCGGTCGCTGAAAGGCTTTTTGTCATCGCCTTTCCGGTACGGCTTGTCGAATTCTTTGCGTGGTTTATACCCGCTATCATCCCCCGAACTGCGACCTTCATCTTTCTTAAAGGATGGCTTGTCAAATGATCTTTTGGGCCGGTCGCCGAATGGTTTCTTATTATCGTCTTTCCCGTATGGCTTATCAAACGATTTGCGTGGTTTTTGCCCAGCCTCATCCGCTCTGCGTGGACGATCTTCACCCCTTGGCGACTTGTCGAAAGAGCGTTTTGGCCGGTCACTGAATGTTTTTTTATTATCGTCTTTCCGGAATGGCTTATCAAATTCTTTGCGTGGCCTTTGTCCAGCCTCATCACCTGCTCCCCGACGGTCGTCCCCGTCAGATGACTTGCCGAACGAGCGTTTTGGTTTGCCAGAATCCTTAGGGTATGGTTTGCTGTTATCTGCCAACCTGCCTGAATAGGGGCGTGATGGACGCGATGGTCCCGCTCCCGATGCTCCCGGGGCTGCCGCTCTGCCATCATAGTTTTTCTTAAATGGCTTTGCATCTTTTTCAGGGCCTTTTGCGCCGCTGTACTTTTTGAAAGTATTATCAGATCCGGACCGTGGCCCCTTGGAAGAATTAGGTGAACTTTTTCGCATTTTATTTTTTTATTGCCAATTCAGGTAAATATCTCTACACCCGAAGCGGGCAAAGGTACGATGTTAGTTGTTAGCACGCAGTTGTTAGTATGAAGTTGACGATGGTTTATCTGGCCTACAGATAGGTCGCCGAATGTATTACGTTCATTTTAACCCTTCTTACTTACTAATTAACATCGCTGGCAGGTTTGTTTTTTTCCTTTTCGGCAATCAGTAATGGTCTTGCTTCTGCGAAATTTGCAATCATATTATCGAGTAGCGGTAGCATTTTGTCTTTACCGGTACCCTGCCTCGCCAGGCTGTTAATGCCCACAAGATCGTCATACATCTCTCTCACTTTGATCACATTGGCACTTGATTTTAAGAAATGAGCCTGCTTGCCTATAGCTTCAAAGTCGTTTGTTTTCCTTATCAGTTGCTCCAGTTTTGTAAGGCCATTAGTAACCGTATCTATATAAAGCTCTATTATTTCATACACATAGGTTGTGTCGTTGTCCGACATTTCATAAATGAAAGCAAAATCTACAACGGGCGTTGTCATACAGTTTATTTTTTAAGATTTATGTTTAGTGACGTTGACGAAATAAATACCACTATATGGCGAAGTTATTTTTCTTTTATGCGAGGCACAAAATCCGCGAATAGTGAGCTATTTAAGGACTTTTGGGACGAAGCAGAAATGGAAAAGAACAAGTCAGATGGGGGTATTTATTTTGTCATCGTCACTTAGCTACCAAACTAACGATTAGTTCACATAAGACTGGTCCATTAATTGGTTTTGAAATACAGGCATTCATGCCCGCTTCCACACATTCTGGTGTTTCTCCGGCAAACATATCGGCAGTTATTGCTACAACCGGGATGTTACTTTTCATTTCCGTCCTTATATATCGTGCAGTCTCAAATCCATCCATCACCGGCATATGCAGATCCATTAGCACAAGGTCAAAATGGCTTTCGCGCAACAAATCAATAACCTCCTTTCCATTCGATACGGTTTTAACTGTCGCATGTTGTTTTTGAAGAATAAAGTTTACGATCTTTTGGTTCAAAATGTTGTCTTCTGCAACCAATATGTTAATGCCTTCTAGCAAATAGCAAAAGTTTTATATCAAATGATGGCCTAAAACTAATATTTATTGGCGAAATTAATATAAATATAAAAAATCAATATAGGCATTGCGTCGAATTGCTTTAAAAATATTTTTATACAATATAAATAAAATTCGCTCAGTTTATGTGTCCGCATTCATTTCCTTAGCATTTCTTTTAATTATTTCGGAAGTTTATTAACTTTACGTGCATAATCACTTTTTTGCACTCTTTTTTGTATTATTGCATTCATGAGCCCAGATAACAATGGTTTAACAAAGATGCTATCAGCTTAATGTTTTTCGGTCGTTGTCCCTTGGGAACGATGACAAAATAAAGTACACCATCTTACTTGTTCTTTTCCATTTTTACTTCGTTGTAAAAGTCTTTAAATAATTCATTATTCGCAGATTTTACGCCTCGTAAAAAAGAAAAATAACTTCACAATATGGTGTACTTTATTTCGTCAACGTTCCTTAATTAAACAGAATAAAATAAGGATCTATGGCATACAAAATACGCATACTTCCCCGGTGGTTAGTTATATTATTAGATCTTTTTCTAGTTTGCTTCTGCCTCGTATTGTCGAGGATGCTAAAGTTGAATTTTAAATGGACTGCTGTTGATGCCGGCCTTCGGTTGATGATGTGCATAGTGCTGGTGCTAAATGCAATGCTTTTTTATATATTTAAGAGCTATGCGGGCATTATTCGGTACACCAACCTGGAAGACGCCCAGCGATTAGTGATGGTAAATGCGATCGCGGCCTTCTTTTATATCGTCATAAACACATTTATCCCAATTTTCAAATATGGTAACTTCTTCACCCTACAGATCGTAACCATAAATTTTCTCATTACCACCTTTGTTATAATATCCTACCGGCTTGCCGTGCGGTATTGTTTCAATTTCTATAAATCACTGTCCCAGGGCATAAAGTTGCAAAAGAAAAAGGCAGTTGTTTATGACACCTCGGCAGATGGCCTCCACATAAAAAAGGTAATGAATAGCCTCCCAAACGGCGATATGGAAGTGGTAGCATTCCTCGATGATTCGTTCAACGCTTCTGGCAAGCTACTGGAAGGGATACCGATATACAATACGCAGGAAGCCAGTTTGCAGCGGCTAAGAAATGAAGGTGTGGAACTGCTGATATTGGCAAGCAAGCAAATGGAAAAAGGCAAGCTGAATGAGCTGGTGGACAATTGCCTTACCTGTGGTATAAGGATACAGCAGGTGCCTGCAATGCGCGACTGGTTGAACGGCAAACTGGATACGCAGCAGCTACAGGATATAAATATAGAAGACTTGCTGGAGCGCGAGGTAATAAAGATCCACAATGAGGCAATTTATACAGAGCTAAAGGGTAAGAAAATATTAGTTACGGGCGCCGCGGGCTCCATTGGTAGTGAACTGGTACGCCAGCTATTGCAATACCGCCCATCTTTGATAATACTATGCGACAAGGCCGAAACCCCAATGCATGAATTTTACTTAGAGATACAGGATAAGTACAAGAATGCAAACGTAAAAGCTTACCTGGGTGATATTACCGACCGGCAACGGATGGAGCACCTGTTTGAAGTATATAACCCGCAAATAGTATTCCATGCCGCCGCATACAAGCATGTACCGCTGATGGAGGATAATCCATCAATAGCTGTTATCAACAATGTGCTGGGCACCAGGATACTTGCAGAGCTTGCTGTGGCCAATGATGTGGAGAAGT
>Ga0206969_1076_pt1 | contig 28902 bp, 29 predicted proteins | sample Alteio_BWOrgHeat_87_FD_153256 | JGI IMG/M metagenome (GOLD analysis project Ga0206969, IMG submission 153256) | Enriched cells from forest soil in Barre Woods Harvard Forest LTER site, Petersham, Massachusetts, United States -... | ecosystem: Environmental > Terrestrial > Soil > Temperate forest >... | reverse complement strand
CCGGACCATCCCAACTTCTTTTTTTAACGAGGCTTAGTATAAAGACAAAAACCGTCATTGCAATAAAAAGTGCCCATCCATCATACCTTGTAAGTGTTGAAAGCATCGTAAAAAGCGCCGAAAGTATAAGGTATAAATAGTTATCCTCGACGGACCAGCGTGCAAGATAATATACCGCACCCATAGCAGTTGCAATCAGAAGCGGTTCAAACATTGGGGTAGACGCAAGATAGAGCATATTGATGTTTGTGGCAAAAATGAGGAGCCCGCCAAAGGCGGCCAATTTTGATTTTGTAAAAAAAACTATGAGCTGATATAAGAAAAATCCGGCAACAACAAAACTAATTCCAGATACAATGGAACCGGCAAGTCCGGATTGCCAGAGGAAAAAATTGGCAACAAATGGAAGTTCGAATAAATGCAATAGGGGAAGCCAAACACTTCCAATTTGAACAAGACCCGGGGTGAGGCTGTCTACCATTCTCCGAGCGGTATTTAGATGCGCGGTCGCGTCATTATAGGCTAAAATAGTGTTGTGAGTATAAGATATATATATTGAAATGCAAGAAACTGCGATAAGAAAGAGAATGATAAGTTTTGTTGAGTATTTTTTGGGTGTATTAATGGTATTTTCCATAACGTTAAAAATTAAAAAAATGAAAATTCCAAATTTCAGTATTGTCCGTAATTCTAAATACTAATGTACGGTTTTGTTTTTATCTTATATATGCCCACCTGCTCCTGGAAAAACACCTCATTATATTGCCTGTCCAAAATGGGTCTTAACCTTTTTTTATAGATAGCAATTGCGTCTTCTTTTTTTCCGTAGTTAATAACGACCCAGGTAGCATAACGTGGCGGATTGTCAATTGATTCTTTCCAGTATTTTCCGGCTCCTTCATGGATAAAATCTCTATAATTAAATCCCATCTGGAACATCTGGTCTTCCATGGATGAGGCGCTGATCATAATTTCGCCTCCCGTATAATGCGATTTCATATAATTAACAACCGAACTATAAGGTTTGCCATAAATTCGTGCGGGAATTTGGTAGATCAGCGTGTGGGTTGGGTAAAAATAAGTGTAAATTTGTACTAGAAAAATGAAAAAAAATAAAATGTTTATACCGAATTTTTTAAGGGAAAAAAGATAGGATGCAAGAATTGCGACAAGTGGAATTAACAAAATTCCGTATCGGATATTGAAGCCGGTTTGTTTACTGGTGCTGTCTGACAAAATATTTTGTATTGAGAGAGTTGGTTGGACAATGGGAGTATTTCGTTGTAAGGTCAATACCATAAATAGATACAAAGCAAGCGGCATATAAATGATTAAAAAATAATACGAACGTTCGCGTGTCGATTTAATAAGGAGAATGACTGATCCAAGGATTGCAAAAGTAACCGGAATAATTCCGTCCATCCAAACGGTTGCTGTAAAATATTGCCAGACTGCAGAAAGAAATGGTTTCTGTTGAGTATATACGGCCGCAACTCCACCGGTTGCCTGTGGAGTTGCATAATAATGTAGCCAGTAGAATGGATCATTGAATATCGTAGCAAGATACAACGTCCACGCAATTAGACCGGTGATTGCAAGAATAGTGAAAAGAATGGTTTGACCCTCAGCTTCTGAGAATTTTTTATTGCGTAAAACGGCTACTATAAAGACTGTGACACTACCGGCAAAAAAGATTGACCATCCTTCATACCGACTTAGCGTCATCGCAGCTACCGATGCGCCGGCGGGAATCAAGTACATTTTGTTTTTTGAATAATACCATTTGAGTAAATAGTATAATGTCGCCGATAAAGTCAGCAAGAACATTGTTTCGGACATCGCAGTTGTCTGAAGGTATAAAATGTTAATGTTTAATGCAAAAATACAAAGACTGAAAAATGAAGCGATTTTCGATTTTGTCAGAAGGAGTGCAGTTAAATAAATATAAATTCCCGCGATAATAAAGGCTGTTGAAGAGGTGATGGATCCAGCAAGCCCCGAGTGCCAGAGAAAATTATTCCAAATGAGCGGTATCATTATGAATTGTGGAAGAGGCAGCCACACATTGCCAAGTTGCGCTAGTCCAGGATTGAGATTATCTATAACTTTACGAGCGATATCTAAGCGAGACATAGTATCAGCATATAAAGTAATTTGTCCATTTAAATAATAAAACGTTATTGCTGAAACACCGAGAAAAACCAAGAATGCGAGGATCATCGCGATGTCATCTCTATAAACTTTCTTAAATATTTTAATCATAAATCCTTCGTAGTAGATACTAAATCCCAGGTGGTTTTTACAAAATATCTTTCCTTATAAGCTTTAAAAGTACAGTATAATCCCAGTAAGTAAATTACCGTTCCACCTAGAGGATTCTTCATAAATTCTTTTATTTTATAACAAGTAAATATTATCCTAGGAGTTTTATATTCTTTATAGGAAAGCTTAGCAAATTTTTTCTGCATGATGTATTTATTTGTTTTGTAATTTCTTATCTGCCATTTTACAAAATCATCAATTGTTGAAGGACATTTAAAATACACAACTGCATCTGTAACATACCTGTAATCAAAGTGATTTGCAAGACAAGATAAGTATATATATTTATCAACATTTCCCATTTCGCTTTTGTTTTTCGGAAATTTTAATGTTTTGATAAATAATTTTGAGAAACATAATATTTTACCATCGCAGGTAAAAATGTTATTTCCAGAGTCAATATAGTCACCTAAGTCTTTATATGCATTGTAGCCAGATCTAACTGCTTCAGAAATAAAATTTCGGCTCTGTAATGCTTGTGGATTTCCACTAATGAGTCCAACATTTTTATTAGAGAAATAAGGTTGTATTAATTTGTTTATAAAAAACCTATCTGAAATTATAATATCATCATTTAATAGGATACAAATATCACTTTTATTCCCCTTCAATAAATTAATAATTGTTCTCGCAAAACCTCTACGCTGCCGAGGAATAATAAGCTTAACGTATTTATTTTTCATATTTTTAACAATTCTATCGGTGTTGTCTGTGCTTTGATCTGAATGTACAAAAACTTTGTCTAATTTATAATTAACTGACTTTTGACTGAGCAAAGAATCAAGAAGCCTTTTTATATTTTTTTCAGCATTATATGCAGCAATGCCAACAGTTATTGTTACGGCTTTGCCAATTTTTTTAAATGGTGGTTTATTTCTCATATATTATTCATATCCCAATAATATTAGTTACAAATTGAGAATTAATCTTTTCAGCGGAATAATTTTCTTTTGCAAAATTTATTATTTTTTCCCTGTCAATTTTGCTATTCTGTTTTTCAATGTAAATAGTTTCTAGCTCGGAAATGTAACTTTGTATATTTCTATCAGATACTGTAGTTTCAATAAATGAGGGAAGATTGAGAGAAACCTCAGCCGAATTTACAATTTTCAGTCCAAATGCCATTGCTTCTGCCATAACGATTCCAAAAGCTTCAGCGCGCGAAGGGAATAATAAAACATCACAATTGCTATAAATTTGGTGTAATTCTTGCATATTTATATAACCGTAGTATTTGCATTTCCTTTGTTTTTCATTCTCAATTACTCTTGATTTGAGTGGACCATCACCAATGATATGAAAGTTAAACACGGGAGGACATTTTTCTATAACTTCACAAATTATATCTACTCCCTTTCGAGTTGAAAGCTCTCCAACATATATTATGTTTAAATAATTAAAATTATTTTTATGTTTCTGGACCTTAAAGATAGAAAAATTTATACCAACAGGAAGAAAATGAACTTTCTTCGCATGGTACCTTTTTTCTAACAACTTTTTATCTCGCTTATTTAATACGTGAACTTTTTTAGTTGAACGAATGAGTGGACCGTAGAGAAATGGTCCGTATAAAAAATTATGAATTCTATCGATAAAACCTCTTGGTGATTCGTAATAAGGCGTTAAGATTAATGCTCCGATTATTTTTGATAAACTTTGTTTTCCCCCATAAAATAAAGATAATGCTATTTCCGGAAATTCATATCGAACATAGCATATTTTTGCGTTTTTAAATATTTTTCTTATCTTAAACCAATTTTTCGTAAAGGGAATAAAATCCCGATAAGTAAGTGATATATGTCTGAGTTTTTTTAAATTATGATCCTGTATGTGATCATCAAATGTGCGTTTTAATACCAATCTCCCATAAAGATTGGAGATCTTGGGAGATACATCAACTATGATAACTTCTTCTTTTCTATTCGTTGCAGCTGCCAGTTCTAGCATCAGTTTTTCAGCCCCACCCATGAAATCTATTGGTGCAAAATTAAGAAAGATTATCATATTTTATCCTTCCTGTTTCAAATTTTTTGTGGTGTTTGAAATATCCCATTTCACTGGGTTTCTTTTTGATATCACCATGTCATAGGCGCCGAGAAATTGGGCGTATATTTCAATGCCCATTCCGTATAGGAGCCAAATGAGTTCTTTGAAACTGTGGATTTGATATTCAAACATCAATAATTTAAAAGTGGATTTAGTCATATCATCAATTTTTATTTTTTCCCGTTCAAATAATCTTGCGTGCCCGTTGAAAATTCTTCGTCGTTGTTTTACCAGATCTCCAATGGTTTCCGGTCCTTTATTTCTAACGACTGCCTCGTCTACATGGACAACGTTGTACCCCTTTTGGATCATTTTTGCTTGGATAAAAGCTTCGTCAACCGCTGTGTGAGTTGAAATCCTATCCAAAATATTTCTGAATGCTATGATTTCTCCGAAGCGCGGAATGTGACGATGAAACCACCACCAGGTGTGGATAATGTATCCAACCAAATTGTTCGGGTCATTTACCGGAAATGGAGCGCCGCCGGTCATTCCGACGCTTTGATCATTCACTAGAGGTGAGCACAACTTTTCAATCGTATCATCCTGCGGAATCGTATCGGCGCTTTGCACTACTACAATCGGATCATGAAATTTTTTTAAAAATTCATTAATTGCCGATGCTTTCCCTTCACGCTTTTTTTGTCTGAGTAATATAACATTTGAGATTCGTTTTGCCACTTTACTCACTATTGCAGTAGTACTGTCAGTACAGCCGGATGTTACAACGCAAATTTTATTCACTTTTACAAGCTTTGTTTTTTGCCGCAGTAGACCTTTCAAAATATTTCCGATATTCTGTTCTTCATTATATGCCGGTATACAAATTGAGACGGATATTGTTGACATAGAAAGATTTAAAATTTTAAGTTTTTATAATTTCTAATTTTTTACTCCGTCACGATTAATCTAGCTCTCGAAACTTTTTCTACTTTATGCAAAAGATGCATGGCGGATACTAAAGCAAAACAGGATATATTGATGAAAAATATTACCTCAACAATTTGGGAAATATTTTTATGAAACATCGAGACCCCAAATACTATAAGTACAATCAGTAAAAGCGCAATTAGAACATAAAAATATTCATGGAGTATCAGGTGATAACTGATGATGGTAGTTGTGAGACTAAAAAGTGAAATCCCGATGCCGTACGAGATTAAATACGGAAATAAGACCACAGTACGCGCTCCGAAAAAGATGGGGACAAAAAAATTTCCAAAAAGACCAAGAGGGATAAAAATGATAATCGTTAAAACAAGTGATATGAGGAAAAAAAGGTTAAATATTTTATTTACTGATTTTCCTTGTGCTTCATACTTTGAGATATAATTTATTAGCAATACATTTGCGATTGAACCAAAAAAGTAAATCATTTTTCCAATAAGTGAAAGGAGGGAATATTGTCCTGCAGCCGAGGGAGACATGAAATGTTTTACGATAATGACATCTACCGAAAGAGATGCGGTTGACGCAAAATATGAAATTAATGCAGCAAAAAAGAATTTACGTGGAAATTGAAAGGTTTTTTTCAACGCTTTCTTCCCATCATGCTTGCACAAATATATTGCAACGAGCCAAGAAGTTAGAACAGATAATGGAATAATAATTGCCATATTGTTAACTCCGTGAGAACCAAAAATTATAACGGCATAAAATAGTTTGCTCACAACTTCTGAAATAATAACAATTGATGCAAAAAGAAATAAAAACATTCCTTCCAAATATCCTCTTGCCAAAAAAAGATATGGTCCAACCAGAAATATTGGAGTAAAATAGATTAGCGGGAAAATAGTATGTAAATTAATAAAAGATTTAAGAAAAGGAGAAAACAGAACCCATACGACAGCCGAAATTAAAGAGATTATTATGATGTTTTTCCGCAATCCATAAAAAAAACTTCTTCCGGCCCCAGCGCCTTCCCTTGTTGACAAAAATGCAACCCAATGGTTTACAGTGGCAGCAAGCGCCATAAAAATAATGCTTGCCAAATAATAAATTGAATTAATAACTGTATAAGTGCCGAAATTTTCAAAAGTCAAAAAACGACCTAGAACGGCGCTTAAAGCGAAATTTAATAAATTAATAATCATAACCGCAGCGACTAAAACAACTCCACTTTGTAAAAACTTTTTTATCTCCATAGTGAACACAAATGAATTAACTTATTTTCTCTTACCGAATTAATAACTTCGTCAAAATTGTTTATGAATCCTGTAAAAAAATATGATGGTTTTGAATAAGTCCGAATAGATAAATGATATTTTAACTTAGTAATGAGAATGAATTCTGTATAGGGGCTGGTACGTCAATGAGTTTTCTTCCAATTACTTGTTCTGCTTGTGCCATGGCTTTTTTATTCTCCAAATGGAGTCCATGAACGGTCTTGGGCCAATAATGAGGTTTTCTTACGATTTGGTACAGGGCCATCCATGCTGCAATACTCATCGCCAGCCAATAAATCGGAACCAGAAACATATATTTAATAATATTGTCGTAATTTCGCTTCGCACAGCCGATTACATAATAATACATATACAAAAAGTTTCCGACTGTCAGAGAAAAGAGTCCCATGTAAAAAATCGGTGGTGAATAAAATGACTCAATAAAATGACCTATGTGAGCCCGGAATAAAAAATATGAAATCGTAATAATCCACATAATAGGATTTATAAACATGGACAATACTTTTCCACCGACAACTAATTGAAACGTAATAACATGCGGTTCTTTCCAATCTTGAATGAATTCTTGAGGTCTTCTCATGTGGACAAGATACGTTTGAATGTATCCTTTAATCCACCGTGTCCTTTGCCGAAACCAATTTGCAAGATTACTATTTGCTTCTTCATGGGTTGTTGAGTCAATAATTGCCGTCCGAAAACCGCGCTTCACGATTCTCATTCCCAAATCACAGTCTTCGGTCACATTAAACGCATCCCAGCCTCTTAATTCATGAAGTGATTCCGTTCTAAAATGGTTTGATGTTCCGCCGAGAGGAATCGGAGCGCCGATGGATTCAAGTCCCGTTAGTACTAAATCAAACCATAATGAGTATTCTGCGGTAAAAACTTTCGTGAGGATATTCTGGTGAGGATTATAAAAATTTAATTTTGCCTGGATACAAATTGTTTTATTACTCGACTTCAAAAATCCAATAACCGCTTTTTTCAGTTGTTCAGGTTCTGGAGCGTCCTCAGCGTCATAGATTACAAGATATTTTCCATGAGAATGTAGCAGTCCATAATTGAGCGCCTTGGGTTTTGTTTTTGGAAGTGAATCCGGAACGATCAGCGGTTTAATATAAGGAGGCAAATTGTACGATTCGATATTATTAATTGTTTGCGTATCATCTTCTTCCAGTAGAAGTAATACTTCCAGTTTATCTTTGGGATAATCAAGTTTTTCAATTGAAGCGACAAATTGCGGAATTACTTTCCATTCGTGGTAGAGGGGACACAGGATTGTATAAAGCGGCCAGTCCGTAATCATATTTATCATTTCCTGAGTAATGGTAATTTCAGGCGGTTTTGAAAAACTCCGAATGATTAGGAAAAAATTAAAAAGTAAATCAGCAAAATACAAGATTGTTATAACCGCGACGAAAATAGTAAGAGTTGCATGCCAGTTGAGAATCAACAGAACGAGAAAGAAAAAGACAATTGATACGAGAAAAAAGATTTGACCACTTGATAATCTGAAAAATGCAGTCTCACTGGGATGAAGCGCGGAATGATGAATATATTTTTTCCCATTATTATAGAACCCTTTTCCATGTTGTTCCACCTCATCGGGAGTAAACTCTATAATGGTATTTTTTAATCCAAACATCGACAAATTTTACAAAGTGAATTTTGAATATAAGGCTTACTCTGAAAGAAAAATGAGGAGTCAGAGCTCCTCGTTTTTTTGTACCGAGAATAAAATCTGAAATGAAGAATTAAATAATTATGCTGACACGATGTGAAATGAATTCAGGGTAATAATAAGAAGTATCTATACTACTATAACAAACAATTAAGCATTTGTAAACCATATCACACTTTTATTACATTTTATTTACAGTTCATTTTTTTGACATTTGATTCATTTTAAAATGAATTATTTCTTTTTTAAGTCTGAAATTTGTAGTTATATTTCACCTGGCAATTCTGGTATAATAGCCTGATTATGAATAAAGCTACTGATATGATTATTACCGTTTCGAACCTGGTAAAAAAATTTGGGAATTTTACAGCTGTGAAAGATATCTCTTTTGAAGTGAAGCGCGGGGAGATTTTTGGAATTCTTGGGCCCAACGGTGCCGGAAAGACTACAACTCTTGAAATTATTGAGACTCTTCAAAAACAAACAAGCGGAACAGTTCACTTGGACGGAATTGACACCCGAAAACATCCCTGGGAAGTCAAGCAAAGAATTGGAGTACAACTGCAGTCTGCCGGGTTTTATCCGGAATTGAATTTGGTAGAACTTCTTAATATGTTTGCAGCACTTTATGATGTAAAGATCGACCCTATGGAATTTTTGCGGGATGTAGAACTTGTTGATAAAAGGAAAAGTTATGTAAATCGTCTCTCCGGTGGCCAGAAGCAGCGGTTTTCCATCGCAACAACTCTCATCAATCGCCCTAAAGTAATTTTCCTGGATGAGCCCACAACTGGACTTGATCCCCAGGCACGAATTCATCTGTGGGAAATGGTCCGCAAAATCAATAAAACGGGAGTTACGATTGTTTTAACAACTCATTATATGGAGGAGGCAGAAGAGTTGTGTGAAAGAGTTGCGATCATGGATCATGGGAAAATTATGAAGCTTGCGCCTCCTGATAAATTAATCAAAGATTTACTTGCGACCGGTTTTAAAAAACATGTGGAAGTCCAGAAAGCGAGCTTGGAAGATGTGTTTATTAAGTTGACAGGACGGCAATTGAGAGAAGGATAGGAGAAAAAAATCGTGTGATTATTAAAAATTTTAAAATTATCCAGCTTGATAAATTAGATTAACTTGAATATGAATAATAATTTAAAAAAACAAAACCAATTTCGGGCCTACCTTGCTATCACTTGGTATTCCTTTCGGGCCCAAACTCGGAATGTGGCCACATTTTTCTTCGGATTTTTATTTCCAATCGTTTTTATTGGTGTTTTTGGACTGATTGGAAATTCCAGCTCAAAAGTTACCATTGGGATTCCCATTAACAGTAACCAAAATAATTTTGTCGTGAAGTCTATTCAAAAACAGAGTTTTGTAACAGTAAATAAAGGATCAGTCGCAAACCTGGAAACGCAGCTCAAGACCGGAAAAATCGGGGGTATTGTTACCGTTGTGCCAAGTGGCAAAAAATATCAGGTTAACGTACAAACTTCAACGGCAAATCCTGTTGATGCGGCAAGCATTACATCATTTTTGCGCGGTGAAGTTGATCAAGCAAATCTGAGGATGAGTGGTATTTCAAATCCGCCGATTTCGCTTGATGAGTCAACTGTTTCAGGAAGACAATTCCGTTACATTGATTTTGCGCTTCCAGGCATGATCGGATTTTCGCTCCTTTCAACTGCTGTGTTTGGGACAGTATTTGGATTGATTTTTTTGAAAAAGTCGCTTGTGGTGAAACGTATGTTTGCAACTCCAATGCAACCCCTTACATTTTTGTTAGCTCAGGGGACGAGCAGGCTGATTATTGCTGTTATTCAGACCGTTGTTATTTTGGTTATCGGGGTTTTTGTTTTCCGTTTTTATCTTCCGCAAGGGATCATAACGTTTATTGAACTTATTATTCTTTCATCACTCGGGCTCACAGCGTTTTTAGGGTTTGGGTATTTTACGGCAGGGCTTGTAAATGATGAAAATGCGGCAAATCCGCTCGTCAACCTTATTACCCTTCCCCAGTTTTTACTTGCTGGCACTTTTTTTCCGATTGATAATTTACCACGCTGGGTTGCACCGGTTGCCAATAATTTGCCGCTTACTTATTTTAACGATGCAGTCCGAAAAATCACGACAGAAGGCGGATCGTTCCAGGAGACATTACCTTACATGGCGGGTTTAATAGCATGGGGACTTGTCATGTATGTCCTTGCCGCGCGAACATTCAAATGGGAATAGAAGTATATTTCAAATATCCAAAGTTTCACTTACTTGCAAACAAAATATTTCTTAAGGTATAGTTAAGAGATAGATGAACTTTTTTAAACAATCGTCTGGAAAAGCTCCCGTGAGCTTATTTCTCCTCGGACTTGTGGTAATTGCTGGACTCACCTTGGCAATCAGCAATCCACCAGTGAGTACTCCAAACCCCACCACAAATAACGCAGGCTTTTGTTGTGATTCGGGGGACGGGGCTGCGTGTCATCCCTTAACAGGCGCGGGCCAAACTTTAACCTATAACGGTCAGCAATACGGGCTAATCAAATCAAATATTTCCCTGGAGGAAGGATCAGGACATATTCAAAAAACAGATACGCAAGTTGATGCTACCCATTGGGTATATATTAATACCAGTGACCACACCGCATCACCTCAGGAATGTGGACACAATCAAGATGACCAGGTTTGGGGGGATGGAGGCTGCGTAGCAATCCCAAATGACATTGTCGTATATGTGTGTGAAAAAAATTGTGACCAGGCAGGGAATATATTTCCCGGACAAAATAATCCTGATACCCCAGTTTTTGACGCTTATTTTAGACTTGCCGATCAAGCAAATATACCAGATGTCATTAAAAATTGTGACAAGAACATATCAACCGACTCAGACCCAAAGTCCGTTGGGCAAGTACTCGTTCTTCCAAGCGGCGAAAGCGAGCGAACTAATCTGCACTTAAATACATTTACAGTCCAAAATCCCCCTTATACTCCCTGGCTTTCCCCATACTGTAAGCCCGCAATATACCTCTATCCTCCGAACAGAGAACCTGTAACCGTTCAAATCCATCCACAGGGAACATTAACATATACACTCCCGACGTACCCGCAAAACGGTTGGAATGTTATCGCAAACCCTGATGGCGTAATTAACTATGGAAGTTCTACGTATGATTATCTATATTATGAAGATGAATTGCCGGATACCTCCTACAGTGCTCCCAAAGACGGATACACTGTCGCGTATTCAAATCTTTCCTCATTTCTGCCGAGTTTGCTTGAAAAACTTGGTTTAAATTCCAAAGAGAGGGGCCAATTCGATGAGTACTGGTTAAAAGTTTTGCCAAAGTCAAATTATTATTTCATTGGCATCCTCCCTCAAACCGTATTAAACAACATTTCACCCCTCACAGTTTCCCCAACACCTCAAAGCGTTATTCGTATTACTCTTTACTTTAATCCCCTTGATCAAAACCAAACTGTTCAACCACCTGCTATACAATCTGTTGAAAGGCGTGGTTTTACGGTCGTCGAATGGGGTGGAATTGTTAAAAGACACAAAGACAAACCTTTTTCATGCTACATGTAAAAGGACTTTAGCGAGTAAAACAACATTGAAGAAACAGGCACAACTTTTGGGAAAAACCATTTAGAAAACATTTATGAGAGTCTCGAGCAATGCTTTTTGAGCATGGAGGCGGTTTTCTGCTTGATGAAAAATTACGGATTGTGTACCATCAACCACCTCAGGCGCTACTTCATTTCCTCGATACACCGGCATGTCATGCATAAATATAACGTTTTTTTGGGCCGAATCCATAAGCTTTTTGTTCACTTGAAAGTCAGCAAAAATTTGTAATCTTTTTTCTTTTTCCCTCTCGTCTCCCATGCTAATCCAAGTATCTGTATATATAACGTCTGCATTTTTTGCGGCGACGCTGGGATTATCGGTTTCAACAAATTCAGTACCATTTAACATGGCCTCTTGTTTTGCTTTTTTACTGATTTCTTGATTTATCCGGAAACCTTCCGGTGAAGCACATCTAAAATGTATTCCCAAAAGCGTACATCCTAGCGCAAGCGAATGGGCAATATTATTTTCGCCGTCTCCAACATATGCAAGCGTTAAACCTTCCAGTTTCCCTTTTAATTCCCAAATGGTTAAAAAATCAGCCAAAGCCTGGCATGGATGTTCCAAATCGGAAAGTGCGTTAATGACAGGAATTGTGGAGGCCGCTGCTAATTTCTCAAGATCAGTTTGAAAAAAAACGCGGGCTATAACGACGTCAGCCATGCCCGAGATAACACGCGCAATGTCGGATACTGATTCACGTGTGCCAAGTCCCACCTCATGATGTCCAAAATAAATCGAATGCCCTCCCAACTGACTTATTCCTACACTAAAACTCAATTTTGTCCTCAAGCTCGGCTTGTCAAAGAGCATAGCTATATTCTTATCATGTAAACTTAATTTATTTTTACCCGTTTCTTTCAATTCCTTTTTTAATTTTGCCGCAAGATTAAGTACTTGCCAAATTTCTTGGCGGGATAAATCCGTGATAGATAAAAGATCTCGTTTTAAATTCATAATATCAATCAAACATTTGTAATATCATACACATGCATAAATGCTGCATTGCCACTTTGATTTGGAATAATGGGAGAGAACTTGAAGCCGATTTTTTCTGCCCCATTTTTTTCAGGTAACCTTTGGGCTTTTTCATTTCCCTCCTCAATTATTGCAACAATTTGTGCATTGGGGTCAATTGACCTTCCAAGTTTTACCGTTTCTTTCATTATTTTCTCCCCAATGCCTTCACCTCCCCTGAAACTAAACCACGTACCTGATTCTATAATCTTTTGCCCTTGTAAATTAACTCCACTGCGCCAAAACCTGTTAAGCGGCCATACCTGGCCAAACCCCGCAAGATGTGCCTTTTGAGTAAAAGCAACTATGGTCATACCATTTTCCATATTATACATTAATTCATCTTTCGTGAAAGGAAGCATAGTATATACATGCGCTTCCAGTAGTAGCCTTTGGCAAATAAACTCGGCAATACCGGCCTTTATAATATCAGGTAATTGTTTTACGGCGTCGCCCGAAAGCATAACGGAGCTGCCGTATGATTCTTCCTGTCTTGCTGGCCTTATTATTCTTCTGATAATTCTGTCAAATTTTTTAATTTCCGGATGCATAGTTTGTTTACAATAAAAAAACCCTTACAAATCTCTCAAAAATTCTGAGAAACTTGCAAGGGTCCTTTGGCAAATTCAGGACGGTGCCACCTTGCTACTCCCTTCGCCCTCTGGCGGATTGGACTCATTATTTTTGCGCTCTATTCTTTTCAAAATGACACGCATCATCGTATTTTACGGTTGATTTCCGTTGTAGTTATTCCTTTTACAGGCTCAGGATTTCTCCTACACAGCTTCGTCTACTGCGGTAGACTCAAACGCTTTCAATTTACTTTGAAAATTATATCAAAGTCCCGAGTAACTTTCAATAGCTTCAATTTACACAAATCCAGTTTTAGGAATACGCACATGTCAGGAGTCCTACGGCCACTCGCACCGGGGTTAACATATCCGCTTTCTTGTAAGAGCCCCGTAAGAATTTGGGTAATCGGGTTGACAACCTGCAGTAAGCTTTTGTATACTAAATGTTCTTATGAACGGATTTAGAAATTTACTTCTTCCAGCATTTGCGGTATTTGGGTTATTTACGAGGCACAATATATTATCCACTACGCATAACTCATCCATTGTGCCCACACCCTCAATTCAAAACCAAAAAATGATTACGGCTTCCCAAACAGTTAGTCAATTTGGCGAAACTGCCAGTTTTAGCGTATCATTTCCGGAAAATGGGGGGCCTATTAATGGCGCGATAACAGGCAATTGTACAGGCAAAATCCATGGCAATTATTCGGGGGACACAAATGGCAAAAAGCTTTCGGGTTATGCATACGCAACGTGTCCAGTTCTGTTTTTCACACTTTCTGGAAATGCAAAATTTAACGGTACTGTCAATAATAACGACACGAATGCCGCACTTAACTACACAGCGCGCGTTAACGGAAGTTCTCAAAACGGATCTGTTAACCTTCCTCTAAGTGCTCAATAATAATCTTCCTTAATTTAGATTGATTCTTCAATACAATTTGGTATTAATAATTGGCAACCAAGTATAGAAAGTGATAGTCGGATAAACATAACAAAAAGTGCTGATAAATCAATGCATTCTTAAATTTTGATCCTAGGATCAGTTGCATATATTCAAATAGTGTATAATGCTCCTTAAAACATATGAAATTACTTTCCTGGGATAGATTTACCATAAAAAAAATTCGCTCGGGATATTATTCAGCCGTTTACTTCAATAGAACTAAAGAAATTCTTTTAAAAGAAAAAAAATTAGACACGGTAACAATGCAAATTTTCCAGAAAAATGATGACGCGCTGTTGTGTGGGATTTCTCACGTGATCGAGCTTCTAAAAATTGGTACGGGTTATTTTGAAAATGGAAAATGGATTTCAAAATGGAATACTTTAAAAATTAATGCCCTTTTTGATGGGGATAAAACTTCCAAAGGCGAGCCGGTCATCCATATCAGCGGCCCGTATGTATTTTTTGCCCATTTGGAATCACTTTATCTGGGGATTTTGGCGCGGGAGACACGTATTGCAACAAATGCGAGAAATATGGTCGCATCAGCAAATGGAAAGCCCGTGATATTTTTTGCAGACCGATTTGATTATTTTTTAAATCAGGAACTTGACGGATACGCATCACAAATTGGCGGTGTAAGCGCTGTTTGTACAGCGGCGCAAGCAAAATTGATAGGAAGTCTACCTGTTGGAACAATCCCGCACGCATTAATTGCAATAAACAAGGGAAAAATAAATGATGCAGCAGAAAGTTTTCGAAATGTTTTTCCGAAAGATAATTTGGTTGCACTTGTTGATTTTGATAATGATTGTGTTAAGACCTCGCTCGTTGCTGCAAGGCAATTTGGAAAAAAACTGTGGGGTGTGCGGTTGGATACCGCAGAAAACATGGTCGATAAAAGTTTGCAAAAGCTAACAGAGCAAAAAAACGAATTACATGGTGTAAATCCAACACTTGTCAAAATGGTAAGAGAAGCACTTGACCGGCAAAATTTTCAACATGTCAAAATTATTGTATCAGGTGGATTTAATAATGACAAAATAAAATGGTTTGAAAGCCAAAAATCGTCAGTTGACACTTATGCCGTGGGGTCTTCGATGCTTGAGGGAAAAAATGATTTTACGGCAGATATTGTTGTAGTTAAAGGACGCGAAATTGCAAAAGTCGGAAGAGGAATCAAGAGAAATTCCAGATTAAAGCCGATTCAATAAATTATTAATATGAAAATATATTTTATTTCGAATTTTTTAATTTACCTCTTGCATTCGACAACCTCCTCAAGTATTATTGGTACAATATTTTAAAGATATTATTAAATGGAATATTCTGCATTTGAGCAAGTACCGCAAAAGGCTCGCAATTTTTCTTTTTGGGATCAGGTAATTGTTTGGTTTTCCAGCGCAAGCATACCAGCCGCATGGTATTATGGTGCACTGATGGCAGGATGGCAGGGAATTCCCGGAGCATTACTTTTAATATTTGTTGTGAGTACTCTTTCACTTCTTCCCTGGAGCGTTTTGGGAAGAATGGCTGCTGAGACTGGCGGTTCCTCGATGGCGATTGTCCGGCCGACTTTTGGAATCCGTGGGGCAATTATTCCCTCGTTTTTTTATCTATTGTTTGGGGTTGGATGGGCAGTCGTAAATGTTTTTTTAGGAGCAATCGCGCTTTCATTTATTTTAAAAGCGCTTATCGGCTTTCCTTCATATCTTGATCCCCATAATGGCCAAGCAATGATTCTTTATATTTTGATTGTCTGTATTCTGCAAAGTATATTTGCAATAAAAGGGCATGCTGGAATTAAAATTCTTCAAAGAGTTGCAACTGTTTTATTTGTATTTCTTGGTCTTTACCAAACAATTCTTGTCCTGACACACTGGAATTTTGTTTCACTTATTGCCTGGAAACCAACACAATCATTTACTTTTGCAACCGGTCCTTTCAATTACAAAATTACATTACCGCTGCTTATCGATTTGCTCATCGCCTATAATTGGACGTGGGAATTTATCGGTGATTTTTCCCGATTTGCAAAAAATAAAAATGCAGGTATGTGGGGACCTTTCCTGGGGGCAAACCTGGCACAGTACTGGTGGTTTTTGGTCGGTTCATTCGCCGTTGTATTTTTATATGTAACAACCCACAGTTATAATCCGCTTGTTGCGGATCCAAGTTCGACATCTATTGCTCTTGGTCTTGGATGGATAGCAGCACTTGTTATTTTATTTGCAACAATTACGTCCAACGCCGGAAATATTTATGCATCGGCACTCGGTTTATCGAATATTATTTCACTCAAAAAAAATATTCGCCTGAACAAACTTCTCATCTTTGCCGCGCTTGTTTCAACAATTGCCGCATTCACGCCTCTTCTTTCTACTCAATTCGTGGGGTTTTATCTTTTCTTCCTGGATTTCTTGGGTGCAATTGTCGTTCCCCTCTGGACGATTACGATAGTTGACTATCTTTTTGTTAAAAAACGGAAATACAATGACGATATATTTAAGAAGAAAGGTGGAGCATACTGGTATTACAATGGTTGGAATATTCTTTCAATTATTATTTTATTTGCAGGAGTAGCGCTATATTGGATTATTGCATATGTTTATCCCAGTATTCGTGAGTCAATAACAGCGGCGCTTCCCACTATGCTTTTTGTAGCAATTGCGTATATAATAACTGCTGGTAAGAAAAGTAGTTAAAATATGAGTAATTCTTTTTTATCCTGGCTTGATAATTGGTATAACAAACTTTCCAAAACTACTATTCAAAAATTGCAAAAGGATCCAAGTCGAATTGCCGTGGTTTGTGTAGATATGGTGGCAGGATTTTGTTCAAAAGGAGCACTGGCAAGCCCTGATATAGCTTCAATTATTCCGCAAGTTGTGAGCCTTTTAAAAAAATCACATAAGTTTGGCGTCAAAAATTTTATACTTGTTCAAGATGCACATAGTGATAAAGCAGAAGAATTTAACGCGTATCCCCCGCATTGCCAAAAAGGAAGTGATGAGGCAGAAACTATACCCGAAATTAATAAGTTACCATTTTCAAAACTTTTTAAAAAAATTGAAAAAAATTCCCTTCATCCCTCTTACGGGACAAAGTTTGGCAGTTTTATAAGTAAGCATTCTGAAATTGATACTTTCATTGTGGTTGGAGACTGTACGGATTTGTGCATTTATTCGGCGGCAATGCATCTGAGGTTATCTGCTAATAGTCAAAATTTAAAAAGAAACATAATAATTCCCGAAAACTGTGTTGCGACGTACGACATGTCAGTTGCACAAGCCAAAAAAGTTGGGGCACTTCCACATGACAGAGAAATTCTGCACAAAATTTTCCTATACCACATGGCACTTAATGCCGTAACAATTGTCGCAAATATTCACTAATCATTGATAACTTCCGTGAGCAAGACAAAGTCAGTTGAGTTTTTCCCCTTTTTTTCTAAATTTAGAATTGAGTTGCGAGTCTTATAAAAGACCCATTTGTTACATCAAACCAAAACGACGGTCCAGAAGCATTATTGACAGACGTTTCAATTACAAGAAGTGTATTTGATGCCCAGCCGGTTACTTGATAAAGAGAATACGAAGACGTGTACTGCCTGAATAACTCTGACACATCCAAATATTGCTGTCCATTTGCAAACGGCTGACCTGTAGCATTAAAAACCAGATAGTGCGTCATGTCAGGTTCATTATCGGTCAAAAATATATAGTTGTTATCCGGTGAAAAGGTATTGAAAGGAGTTGAGATGGAAGACTTATTATCAACAGTTTTTGAAAAGATTTGTTTGGAGTTGGTATTGTAAATTGGTGAGGCTACATAAAATGAATATGTTGAGGATGAATCTTGAGTATTTTTTACAGAAAGAGTTACTTGAGAGTTTCCATCAGGGGAAACCCATGAAGTTGTTTTAATGGTTGGAATCAGAAATGGGGACGGAATAGCCGAGGGAATTTGTGCGGGAGTGGAAAATACGCTTGGAAGTGGAGTAACCGCTTGTACCTGAAACTGCTGACCTCTTTGAAAAATTATGTATAAGCTCACAATTGTTGCAAGAATAATTATTAGAAATAATTCTAATTCGAATTTTTGTGTAACCATAGATTTTTTTAATCAGTTGGTGTACCGGAAATCGTTATTTTCGTTCCCGGATCAGCACTAGTTGCAAAAGTTTGATCTCCGCTTGTTTGTGGATCTACCCAGTTATATAAACTCTGCGCGTCAACAGTTCTCATATTAATACATCCATGACTCATGGTATGCCCGAAATTATCATGCCAATATGCTCCGTGTAATCCAAACCCTTCAGATTTCGGAACTTGGTTGTTGTAAAAATACATGACGTAGGGGACATTTGGTAAGTCGTAAAAGTCAGCACCACTTCCGCCGGTCATCCGGGTAGCCCTAAGTTTTAACCAAATAGAAAAAGTTCCGTCAGGAGTTGGATTCCACTTTCCGGACGAAATTAATGTTTTAAGTATTATAGTACTGCCTTGATAAGCAGTTAATGTTTGATTTGTTAAATTAACGTAGATGTGTTTTGGGCCGGGGGTAACAGATGCTCCAAGTACTGCCTGTTGTAAGTTGCCTTCGGCCAAATTGATTTTAGGAGGAGTAATTTTATGCCCTTCAAAAAAACCTTTTGCATTATTTTCAACATTTACTGACAAATCCTTAATGCAACTGATAGAATTTGCGCAGGTAATTTTTTGAGAAGAAAGTTTGTTGGATGGAAAAAGAGTGAATAAACTCGTAACAAAGAGCGTAATAGCAATACTAAAAAAATACCAATACAAATACTTATGTAAACTTGCATCTTTTGATTTTTTTTGAGTATGTGTCCTTTTTGCCGAAGCCCTTTTTCTCCTCACCTTATATTAAGCGTAATATATACAGAAGAAAATGTAAAGAGAAGATGAAGTTAGCCCAGCTTTTCTATACTAATTTTGAGCTCATTGTTTTTGTGGTTAAAGACAAACACAATCGGTTTGTTATAGGGATTCGTAATATATAAATTTTGCAAACCACTGGAAGTTGGATTACCCGGCATATAATAAATTGATACTCCATATTGTTTTGGAACATCGGCAATTTTTTCAAAATTATGGGGGGTGGGAGCCACAACTGATAGTTTTGCTTGTTGCGCGACCACATTCATAAATGAGGCCAAATGGCATACACCGTCCCCAACTAACCATCCATCGGATTTAAAACCCTCACTTGAATCAAAATGGGCATTGGTCGTTTCCGCAATCTTGCCTTTATATTGCTTAAGCACTTGGTCATGGAATGCAAAAGTCTGATTTGGTTGCAACACAAGTTTATATGTAAAATTTCCATCTACTTTTTCCCAGTTAACTTTCTCATTTTGCGTAGCTACATTAGTCATGTAGGCAAGTGTCAATAAAATGTTATCTGAAAAAACCGAATTTACGAAGCTATTATTGTATCTGTCCGCAAGTGAATATTCCTTCCGGGCAAGTATTCGGACAGAAGAGGCATTTGTGGTAGGGGTGTTACGGATCGTGAGCATGAATAATATAAGTAGAGTATTAATTAGCTTGGAAAACATAGTTGTTTGAGGCCAGACTAATTGACCTCAAGCGGGAAGTTTAACACATTATAGGATATTTGTCAATAACGTGTGAGGCGAGGGGGAGGAAGACTTTATACTTTAAGTCTAATTTGTAACTCAAAGGCTCAAGATTCGGAATCAAATCATTACTGAACTTATAAATTTTTATATATTGTTTGCCAACAAAGAAGCCTCAAAGCTACAAAGTTATGCCTATTAATTTCCCTATTGGAATTAGAATCTTCGTATTGCCTTACGAATAAATGACACTTTCGACGAATCGTTGACTCATGGAAGAATCACACCGAATGCAAGACCTTCAATACTGAATCCAACTCTTTTTTGAGAGAAACAAGACTTAATGTTTCATATCGGTTTTGCAATACATTCTTTACTTCTTGTGATATATCTTCTGCTTCAAGAACTCTCTGGTAAGGTGTTTTGGGTTTATCATGGATCTTTTTAATTTTGCTTCCAATACGTTCTTTCTTAATCAACTTTTGTACCGGAAGAAAAAAGTTAGTGTACAAACGAAGAATGGCATAGCATTTATTAAGAAGTTGAACATGGCACTCTGTATCATATCGCTTGTATCCTACCCACCGCCTTACAACAGAATCGTTCTTTTGTTCAACATACGGATTATCATTCTTCTTCCCTGGTCTTCCACGGGTGAAGGTAATTTTCTCTTTGATACAATATCGATACAGGATATCATTAATGAATTCTACTCCTGAGTCTGAATCAATTCCTAACAGAGGAAACAGTAATCGTTTCCGAATACTTTTAATCCCTTCAAATACCGCATATTGTCCTTTGTTTGCTACCGCTACTTGTTCACTCCATCCAGTTTTAACATCAGTCATATTCAAGGTGAAGGCAAAACTTCCTTGGGCGATTCCACCTTCATGACCTACTAAGTCCATCTCAAAAAAACCCACCGCATTCTCATTCCAATCAGCAAAGGTTCGTATGGGTATCTGACTCTTCAGAAGTGTTCCGGGTTTCGTATATGACCTTCCTTTGCTTACTGGTCGTTGGTGATACCGTACCAGTAGCCTATCAATTGAAGCAGCAGAAATACCTTTTAGCTTTTCTTCTTGTTCATAAGTTAAAAACAAAAGTTCACCTGCTTTCTGGAGCTCTTTAATACCTACTCCAATTTGTGGTTGTATCCGTTTAGAAGCAATCCAATCAAACAGCGTACAAATTCTCTCTAAAATTACTGCATCTTGTTCTGTATATCTCCTTTTTCGTGCCCGTTTGATCGGACTGGTAACATGTATATATACACCTTTTAAAAGTTTGATCGCATATTTCCGTTCATATCCTGTGGTTTTGGTAAACTCGTCAAGAATCACTATCTTTTCTTTCCTTTTTGCATGAATATACCGTTTCTTTAAGGAGGCAAGGTATACTTTATCTCCTTTCATCATCTCACCTCCTTTTCAGTGTCAATTACTCGTGAGGCAACGATGATACTACGGTGTCATTCTTAATGAGTCAAATCGATCTTCTCGAATCCAAAGAAATAAGTGATATACTTTTTTCCGTAATTCCCCCTTACCCCTTAAGTGCAAGACTGTGACATAATAGATTTATGATCTTCACTGAACCGCGAGATCCGAGATTCATAACCATAAGACGTGGAGGTAGTTTGACAGATGATAAACACCGTCTCCTTGCTCAATGGGCAGCTACTTGTGCAGAACATGTTCTGCACTATTTTGAAGAAGAACAGCCTGGAGATGACCGACCGCGACGGGCAATTGAGCAAATCAATGTATGGGTTCGAGGCGAGATAAAGATGTCGCAGGCCCGCGCAGCAGGGGGCCATGCCATGGCCGCTGCACGAGAACTGAGCGGAGCCGCTCGGTATTCAGCATACGCTGCCGGCCAGGCGGCGGTGGTGGCACATGTTCCTGCTCACGAACTGGGCGCTGCTGCTTACGCAATAAGAGCTGTGCAGGCTAAATCTTCCGAAAATGAAAGCGTTGAGGCTGGTCGCAGAGAGTGCAAGTGGCAACGTGAGCAGCTCCCCGATGAAATTCGCGAACTTGTGCTCGATGATCAGAGGCTACGCAATCATATGTGCTGGTCTGTTTTTGATTGCTAATAAGCCTACTAACTTGAGTATGTGACCCTGAAGATAGTCTATTCGAACCAAGTCTAGCTTTCTGGGAAAGACTACTTAAGGTATATGAGACCAATAAGAAAAACTTTTAGATTAATCGTAAACCGTGGAACGGTGACCTGCAGATAATATGTTGACTATTTTATCGTTTTCATTAATTTTATAAACTATCCTATAAACACTTATTCTATAGGAAAATCTGTCAGAAAGTTCTCGAGAAAGCTTTTTTCCCATGTAAGGTGTGTCTTTTAACTCACGAAATGATTCAATTACCGCTTCTTGGATTTTTTCAGGGAGTTTTTTTATTTGCCTTTCCGCATTAGTAGATATACGGACTTTATACATAGCTTATTTAGGCGTTGAGGTGTAGATCTTTCTCGAGATCTTCAAGTGTTACAAATTTACCATTTTTGATATCTTCCTCACCCTGTTTTATAGACTTCATTAAAGAAGGATTCGCAAGAATCTCATTAGTTTCCTGCCAGGATTCGTATTCTGCAACAGACATAATTATAGCTGCTGGTATACCATTGACTGTAATTATGTAGTCGTCCATCTTTTTGCTTGCACGGTCAACAAGCGTTGGCAATTCTTCTCGTGCTTTTGTGATAGTTAATGTACGCGTCATACCAACATAATACATAATTATGTACATGATGTCAATAGTTAAAAATTCTTCTGATTCGAAGAATATAAATAGTATTAAAATTTGGAGCAATTCTATTCGTAAATTACAATATTTGAAAACACATAATTAGCCGTTACATCAATCTATTTTGAGTGTTGAAACAGCAGGTGTTCCGTTCGGTGACCCTAACTATGATCTATTCGAACGAATTTTGGCTTTTTGGGAGAATCTACGATTGATATTTGAAAAAGTTGATATCGAAAATGTGTAAACACTTGCAACACTTGACAGAGTTAGAAATGTTTGATATCATCATAATATGAGTCAAACTTTATCATTAAAAGACGTTCGTGATCAGCTTTCTGACCTTGTTTCGAGGGTAGCTTATGGTGATCAAAAAGTTGTTATCACAAAATTTGGTAAACCAGTCGCTGCACTAGTGACGTTTGAAGATTATGAAAAAATTATGAATCCCGCAAAACGCTTTACAAAAGAAGAATGGAATAGGGGCTTCTCGTTTATGGATAAAGCAAGAACGAACACCAAGCAATCCCCTCAAGAAGATGTAGAAAAGGCAATTAACCAGGCTGCTCGCGAAGTTCGAAAATTAAAACGTGTATAGAGTAGTTCTTGATACCAACGTATTTGTCTCCGGTGGCACTATCAGTGTCGGAGCACCATCTCAAATTATCAATCATTGGAGAAACCAAAATTTCATCATGGTGGTCTCTCCGCAACTTCTTGCTGAATATGAAGAAGTATTATCTCGTCCAAATGTAATAAAATTTACAGGATTAACCCCCCAAGAAAACGCTCAATATATCCGAGATGTGGCGGATCGAGCATATTTAACTCATGGAACACTTACATTAGATGTTTTAATCAATGATCCTGATGATAATATGGTTTTAGCATGCGCAGAAGAAGGAATGGCAACTCATTTAGTAACAGGAAATATCAAAGATTTTCCGTTTACTGAATATAAAAATATTCAAATCCTTAGCCCTCGAGAATTTTTAACCTTATTAGAAAAATAGCTTTTTAGTATTTTATGTTGTATTATTCTACTTTTGTTATTAGTATGATTGTTCGTTCGAATTCCGTAAAATTGGTAATATTTTGATACACTTTGATATAATGAAGAAATTATAAGTAACGATAATATTAGCCCGATTTATCAACGTATTTTGGATGCTGACAAGGTGTCTCTTCGGTATGGTAACCCTAAAGATAGTCTATTCGAACCGAGTTTGGCTTTTTGGGATCGAATAAGACAGGTCTACGAAAAATCTAAGAATATTGACTTGAAGTAATCGCAAAATACACATATAGGATTCTAATCAAGTTCAAGAAAACCAGTATCACAGGATTGCTTAAAAAGACTTCTATTATTTTTGCTTTATTTAGCAACAAGTTGATAATTTTCTGCGTTGAGGTGTTGCCAATGTTAAATCGAATAATTTTTGGTGGATATCCATTCAGTATACTGAGATCATCAAAATCAGTATCTTGCGTAACTATAGTATAATCATTTTCTTTTGCATATTTCCAGAGAGATGCATCATCTGCTGTTTCTAAACCAAGAAGACGGACATGAGAACTGTTCGGAAAATGGCGCTCAATATGTTTGATAATCTTGTAAGATAGGTTTTGATCAAAGAGCAACTTATGCATAGAGAGTTTTCTTCTCTTTATCTGCTGCAAATTGAAGAGCACATCTAATATCTTCTTCTGTAAGTTCGGGAAAGTCCTTAATTATTTCTTCAGTACTCATTCCGGAGGCAAGCCAATTTAAGATATCATAGACAGTAATCCGAAGTCCACGAATAGTCGGTTTTCCACCGCGTTTGCCTTTTTCTATTTTTATAATATTTTTATAATCCATAGTAAAGTTAATATACCATTAATCTGGTATAAATTCAATATTACGATATATTTTGATATAATTTACATTCATGGTTAGCTTCGAGCAAGTGTTCGAATTCCTCTAGGGGTCGTGCCTGAGGTGATTACTCTAAAATGGATGTTCGAACCGCAGTATTAGCCCGTTATATCAACCTATTTTGAATGTTGAAACAGCTGGTGTTCCGTTTGGTGACCCCACAGGAATTCGAATCCTGGTTCTCAGAATGAGAATCTGATGTCCTAGGCCACTAGACGATGGGGCCATGTTTCCAATTCCTAGCTTATAATTCAGAATTGCCTCTATATTTTACCCGAGAATCGTTTTGAACTCAATACCAGCATTCCAGTGCCCATTGATTTTGTTATAATAAAATAATGAAAAAATTTCTGCTATCTGTCGTAATCCCTTCATATAATGAAATGGCGAATTTGCAGAAGGGGGTATTGGATAAAGTTGAGAATTATCTTTCCCGGCAAGATTATGAATTTGAAGTTATCATTGTAGATGATGGGTCAAATGATGGAAGTTGCGAATTTGCAAAAGAGTTCGCAAATAATAATAAAAATGTCCGCCTGATTGAAAATAATCACACAGGTAAGGCAGGAGCCGTAACTACGGGAATGCTTTCGGCAAAGGGCGATTATATTTTATTTACTGACATGGATCAAGCAACGCCGATCCAGGAGCTTTCTAAGTTAATTCCGTTTACTCGCGATTTTGATATTGTGATGGGATCACGAAGTAGGCGAAAAGATGCACCGTGGTCACGGCAAATTATGTCAAAAAGTCAGGTTTTACTCCGGAAGATAATAGTCGGTCTGCCATTGCTTCACGATACCCAGTGCGGGTTTAAATTATTCAGTAAAAAAGCGGCCTCAGAAATTTTTTCCGAAATACAAAAAATTCATCATGGATACTCAACCATTCATGGATCATCAGTCACATCCGGATTTGATGTAGAATTGTTGTATATCGGACAAAAAAACGGATACACAATAAAAGAAGTGCCGGTGAACTGGCTTTATGTAGAATCACGACGCGTAAGTCCGTTGCGCGATTCAGTCGGGGGAGTAATTGATTTAATAAGAATACGAAGGAATATAATGAAGGGAAAATACGGATAAAATTGAAAATTAAGTGAATAAATATGATTAGAAAGATCTTCATTCTTGGTTGGGTTTTAATTTCAATTTCTCTTTTTCTCTACTCTTTCACCCAGGTTGATTTGTCACTGACATTATCGAGAATGTCAATTTATCAAACTACTGAGAAATGGTTTCAGTATGTTGGATATTTCAATAGGCCTTTTTCTACCAATTTATTTATCGGAATAATTATCTTAATGTTTGCTTCATACATTTTTGTGCTGCGAAATGTTTTGAAAAAAAAGTTGGACATGAGGACTGTTTGGTGGGGTGTAATTCTCGTAACCATCATACTCGCTTTTTCATACAATGCATTTTCATACGACCTTTTTAACTATATTTTTGACGCAAAAATTCTTGTGCATTATCACTTGAATCCGTACCAGCATAAGGCGCTAGATTTCCTCGGTGATCCGATGCTGTCTTTTATGCATTGGACTCAACGTACGTATCCGTATGGTCCCACATGGCTTATCATTACCGCCCCGCTCGTTTTTATAGGCAATAATATTTTCTTGGTGACATTTTTCCTGTTTAAAATTTTGGCTGCCGCGAGTTTTCTGGGAACAACCTGGTTTGTCAAAAAAATTGCTGAAAAAACAAAGATTATAAAACCGGAATTTGCAGTTGCCTCATTTGCCTTCAATCCGCTTGTTATAATCGAATCGCTGGTTTCGGGCCATAATGATATTGTTATGATGTTTTTTGCCATTATGGCGCTATTCTACTTTATTGAAAATAAATACATCGTCTCGATATTATCATTCCTTATGTCTATTTTATTGAAATTTGCAACAGGAATTTTATTACCGGTCCTCTTATGGTTTTCTTGGAAGGGTAAAAAAACAGAGAAATCGTATGAACAATTTTTTCTTATTTCTTCTGCTGCCATGATAATTCCCGTAATTTTTGCGACATTAAGAACCAATTTTCAACCCTGGTATTTGCTCGATGTATTGCCTATCGCATCACTGGTTTTTTATAAAAAATACGTTGCCTTACCTGTAATTATTTTTTCCTTTATATCTCTTTGTCAATATATTCCGTTTTTATTTACCGGCAATTGGAATCCGCCAATACCCACCATACTTGTCGATATGAATTGGGTAGCATTTATCCTTTCCTGTATAGCGGTAGTAATTGTTTTGCTTCAAAAAAAGAAAAGTTTTTAACACGGCATTTTTGGTATAATTTGGTGTATGGTATTTATTAAGAAGCATATCCTGGAAATTACTCTTTCAGTCGCAATAATTGTTCTTTATTTTTCGCTCCGCCTCATTCATTTGTCGAGCCTTCCTATTTTTACAGATGAGGCAATATATCTTCGCTGGGCACAGATTGCACTCCGCGATTCGAATTGGAGATTTATTTCCTTAACGGACGGAAAACAGCCGATGTTCATGTGGGCGACTATGATCATGATGAAATTTATTCATGACCCGATAATTGCAGGCAGACTTGTTTCTGTTGGAAGTGGCTTCTTTACCATGATTGGACTTTGGTTTTTAACGTTTGAGTTGTTTAAAAATAAACAGATCTCATTTTTAACGACTGTTTTGTATGTTGCTTTCCCCTTCACTCAAGTATATGACCGAATGGCTCTTTATGACGGTATGTCCGGAACGTTTACCGTCTGGGCATTGTACTTTGCAGTTCTTCTCGTACGTAAAATTCGGTTGGACTTGGCATATACATTAGGGATTGTGATTGGCGCGGGTGCGCTAAATAAAAGTGAGAATTTTTTTAGTGCATATTTATTACCGTTTACTCTGTTACTTTTTGATTTTAAACGGAAGGACAGAGTTAAGCAATTTTTTCTCTGGTGTCTGTTTGCTCTATTTGCCGTCATTATTTCAGAAGTTATGTATTCGATTCTTAGGCTTTCCCCGTTTTATCACATAATTAATGAGAAAACCGCAACCTTTGTATATCCAGTTTCGGATTGGTTTCATATGAATTTGAATGACCGCATCAATAATTTTACCGGAAATTTGGGGGGACTTACTCATTGGCTCCTTCAATACCTAAATCTTTCCTATGTAATCTTGATAATCTGTGCATTTTTCAGTTTTAAAATGATTAAGGAAAAACTCCTTATGTTCATCTATTTTTTGCTTCCATTTCTCGCGCTTGCAGTTTTTGGAAGAATTTTATATCCGAGATTTATTTATTTTATGGCGCTTACCTTACTTCCACTTGCTTCATGCGGTCTTGTATGGATCATTGAAATTGTTGAGAAGAAATTTCTTCCATCAAAACGCTCTAAATATTTTTCAAGTATTATTGTAATCTTAATTACGGTTATATTTACATTTTACCCGTTTTACGTATCATATAAGTTTGCAATAGACCCCGTTAATGCTCCAATTGCTCAGTCCGATATTGACCAATATATTAGTGGTTGGACAGCCGGCTGGGGAGTAAAAGAAAGCATTGCCTATTTAGGAGCTCAGGCGAAAAACCAAAAAATTTATATTGCAACCGAGGGAACATTTGGACTCATGCCCTTTGCCCTTGAACTATATTTAGTTGATAATCCACATGTGACACTCAAAAGTTACTGGCCACTGAATGATACTTTGCCAACTGAGGTTTTACAAGCGGCCCAAAAAATGCCGACATATTTTGTTTTCTACCAGCCGCAGCACCAAGTGATTCCTCCAAGTTATCCCTTGCGTCTCATACAAAAAACTCAAGAAGGAAATAGTCAATATTATTACCGTTTGTATCAGGTAATGCCCCAATAGGAATATTGAATACTACCAATGCAAAAATCCAATATCCAATAAAATTCACAGATTGGAATTATGCCCTTTTAAGTTCTTAATTTGAATTATATTTACATAAAAAAATGAAGAAACAGTATTTATTTATCGTTATCATAATTTTACTTTCCATTCCTCTTATCCTTCCTTATTTTCATACTGGGTATTTTCCAACTCATGATGGGGAGTGGGCGGTTGTGCGGCTTGCCGATATGTTTCGGGAGTTGAAAGATCATCAATTTCCGCCCAGATATTCAGGTTATCTAAATTTTACCTACGGTTATCCGATATTTAATTTTGATTATCCATTTCCATATTATGCCGGAATGTTTTTCC
>Ga0206969_1075_pt1 | contig 28970 bp, 32 predicted proteins | sample Alteio_BWOrgHeat_87_FD_153256 | JGI IMG/M metagenome (GOLD analysis project Ga0206969, IMG submission 153256) | Enriched cells from forest soil in Barre Woods Harvard Forest LTER site, Petersham, Massachusetts, United States -... | ecosystem: Environmental > Terrestrial > Soil > Temperate forest >... | reverse complement strand
AAAAAGCTACGTCTCCAAGAAGCCAGACGCCTCATGATGAGTGGAGCAGTAGACGTGACCACCGCAGCGCTAGAGGTGGGTTATGAAAGTCCCTCTCAGTTTAACCGAGAATATCGGCGGCTATTTGGTCTTCCGCCACTCCAAGACATTAAGGCGATGCGAAAAAAGTCGATTGTGAGTGGACCTTAAAAAGGAAAATCGGTTCATAGACCTTTGAACCATGAGGCGGTGTTTAGAGTCGGAAAAATAATCAAAAGGATGGTGAACTCATGAATCTCGACCCTAAGAAAACAGCTCTTCTAACATTGGATCTTCAAAAAGGAATCTTTGAAATGGCTCCAGAAGCGGCGATCGTTCTTGCTCCTGCCGCCAAAGCCGTTGAATTCGCTCGGCAGAAAGGATTTTTACTTATCCACATCGGGCTTGGTTTTTCAAAGGGGTATCCCGAAATCCCCGAGGTATCGAGATTTTCCATGTTTAGGGAGAAGGGCCTGATGCTGAAGGGATCGCCTTCCGCCGAGTTTCATCCCAAAGTTTTTAACGCTGGGGATTTTGTTGTCTACAAACAACGAGTCAGCGCTTTTACGGAGAACGAGCTTTTGATGATACTTCGGTCTCGGAAGATCGAGAACCTCGTGATGTTCGGAATTTCCACGAGCGGTATTGCCCTTTCCACTCTTAGTCAAGCCTCGGATCTCGACTTCAAATGCACGATTCTTAAGGACGGGTGTGCCGATCTGGATCAGGAGGCTCATCGCGTCCTCACGGAAAAGATTTTTCCTAGGCAGGCAGCCGTGATGACGGTCAATGAATATATCGCTCAACAGTCTCAGTGAGGGGTTTCTCGAGTCGGCTCGTTGACTCTGACCACTCAGGCTGCTCTTAAGCGTCTCGAACGTGGCAATGAACGGTACATTGCTCCAGAGTCGAATAGACCGTCAAGATCCGTCTTCTTTTGGTCCTTGGCCATAGCAAAGTAAACAAGTGTCATCCTCTGCCCAAAGAACATTCGATGGGCAACCCGCTTGATCGCAGGAACTGCGAATGACATCAATCTGCTCATCGCAAAGTAGACAGCTAAGATTTGTCGAATCAGGCGTGTTTGGGTTTAAAAAAGCAAAATTAGGATGATCATCCATAATAAGCTCGTATGTATAGGATTCACAGCTAGGACAAATATATCTTCGAGCCTTCTTGCTGATTCCGAAATATCGCTTCCATTCCGAGTCACTTAAAAACTCTGAAACGTATCGAATTTCTAGAAATAAATCCGTCCGCATGAGTTTTCCATCAGCAGTAATTGCTTTCTCTGAATTATCTATATATTCAGAACGACAACTGATCCACCGACCTTCCCCATGCAGCAATGCATAGGACTCCAAGAGCTTTCTATAGACATCTTTTTCAACAAGAACCACTCGCTTATCTACCGTGTGCATTAATGAATTTCTAAGTTTTCTTACTTCAGAGAAGTGACTTCGAAATGAAACTGGTAGTCGGTCTTTATAGAAAGTGTCGTGAACTTCAATCAAACTGGCAGCATCAATGGTTTTAAATTCAGAAAAAGGCAAGTCTACTTCCTGACTTTTCGAGGGAAAATCGCCGGAGTCGGAGCGAATCAAAAGATAAGGACTTACAGAGCAAATTCTTCCCTTGAGTGCGAACTCCGCACCCTGCTGTAACAGAATTAAAGCATTGCTCAATTTATGTTGAGCCGCCGTCCAATACTCGTCCGCTAGCGGATCATCGTCGCCAAGATTGGTATCACGAACATATTCGCTTAACTCACTCAGGCGATCCCAAGCTAAGTTAAAAAATTGGTCAGAACTAGCTATAAAGTCCTCTTCAGTTGGCAGATCAGTAATCATAGGTAATTAATAATATTGTAGTCCTCCTCAATGGTCCGTGCACGAACTTAGTACACGACTAACGGTACCGGCATCTGGTTGTGTATTGCTGACATATTCTCATGAGCAACGGGATCAAGCAGGAAGAGTCATGATCAACGGCTGGCCTTTTGTGATGACCATCGTATGCTCATACTGCGCTGTTAAGTGTTTTTTGCTCGTTACTAAGGTCCACCCATCGCCCGTATCAAATACTTCTCGCGCGCCGGTGGATAGAAAAGGCTCGATCGTAATAACCTGATTAATTTTAAGGACTCGTTTGTCTTTGGGATCGTAAAAGCCTGGAATAAACCCCGGCTCCTCGTGGAGCGCTCTGCCCACACCGTGACTACCCAGATTTTCGATCACGGTCAGATGGTTTCGGCGCGCTTCCAGTTCAATCGCACGCCCAATCCCACTTAAGAGGTTACCGGCACGAGCTTCCCTCATCGCGAGCTTTAGCGCTCGCTGTGTTGCAAGGCAGAGATCTCTTTTCAAGTCAGATTCAGGTGGAATAATAAAGGATCCGCCCGTGTCGGCAAAATAACCATCGAGTTCAGCGGAGACATCGATGTTAACCAAATCAGAGGCCATTAAGATTTTACTGCCGGGTATTCCATGGGCCGCTTCTTCATTGACGCTTATACAAGTCGTTCCAGGAAAATTATATACAAGTCGAGGCGCCGACCGGGCTCCATGAAATTCTAAATATTTGCTACCAATCTCATCAAGCTCTCGGGTCGTCATGCCGGGCTCAAGTGCTTTACCCATGGCCTGAAGGCAATTCGCGACGACTCTACCAACTTTTCTAAGCGCAACCAGATCTGCGTCGGATTCAATCGACATAATCCCATTCTATCATAAGCGCGAGAGAGGTCGCGATACTCATGATTGACCGTCAAATGGCGGTAAAAACATTTTAGTCCTAGCCATCCACTATTCGCCAACGATTAAGAAAGGTGTGATTCAGTTCAGCTCTCGTCAGTGACGAAAATTACGATCCCTCAACCTCAAGGACAAAATCGATATTTCCTCGAGTTGCATGGCTATAGGGACATATCTTCTCGTGCGCTTCTTGTACGAGAGCTCGCGCCTCACCAGTGGGAAGCGTCGGGACTTTGACCTGCATCTTAACTGCGATTCCGAAGCCGCCGCCTTCTCTCGGTCCAATCGAGACGTTACAAGTCACTTTGGTGTCAGCAACACTTTTCTTGTGCTGACTTGCCACAAACTCCAAAGCGCCTCCAAAGCACGCAGCATATCCCGCAGCGAACAAATGCTCAGGAGTCGTTGTATTTGGGAGTCCTGGTCCTCCCATAGCCTTCGGAACCGAGAGGTTCACACTCACCAAATGATCGGTCGTCTCAGAATGGCCGTTTCGTCCCCCTGTGCTCATGGCGGTTACTGTAACAAGGGGCTTGATCGTATTTACTGACATATTTTCCTGCCTTTCAATTTGTAATAGAGGGTTCAACGTCCTTTAGATTGATCTCCGCGAAGTGTCATCACGGAGCTTGTCACCGTCGCTACCAGCTTGCCATCAGATCTGACGACATCGCAGGTATAATAACTGATCGTTCTACCAATATTTACTGACTTGGCTGTCGCCGTTACCTTATCGTTCCACACGGGTCGAAAGAAATTGATCCGAAGATCAATGCTCGTAAAGGACTCGCCCTCTTCAAGGGTAGCTGCATGCGCAGTTCCTATAGCGGCATCCGCGATATCGCACAGAACGCCTCCGTGAATAGTGCCCATGGGATTGGCGTGCATCTTGACGTCGGTCTGCATGGCTAAAGTGGCAAAGCCTTCACCAATGTCGACGAGATCAAATCCCAGTGTCCGTGCGATCGGCGGCGGATACACCATTGTTGTCTGATCGTCGGGGGTCAGTGTCTTGGATACATACTTCTTAAGCCAAGCGCCAATTTTGAGTTTCATTGAGTAATTCCCTTCTCTAGCTCACGCGGACTCTAAGAGGGCGGCTATACCCATCCCACCCGCCGTGCAGATCGAGATCAGACCGCGCTTACTACCCCCCGAAAGCAGTTTCGAGAGCGTCCCGACGATTCGAGCTCCAGTTGCTGCAAAAGGGTGACCGATTGAAACACTGCTTCCCGTGACATTCAGCCTCGTCCGGTCGATAGGGCCAAGGGCTGCGTTGAGGCCTAAGACCTTTTGGCAGTATTCCTCCGATTCCCACGCTTTCATATTACAAAGCACCTGGCCCGCGAAGGCTTCGTGGATCTCAAAGTAATCGATATCTTGAAATGTGATCTGATTGCGTTTTAGGAGGTTAGCCACAGCCTTCGTCGGTGCCATCAGAAGTCCGGCTCCGTGAACAAAATCCACCGCTGCCACTTGAACATCGATGATTTGAGTTAAAGGCTTTGCTCCTATAGAGTCTGCGCCTCGGTCGTTTCCGATGAGAACACAAGCAGACCCGTCGGTGAGTGGAGAGCTGTTCCCAGCAGTGAGGGATCCATTTACTGGGTCAAACGCGGGTTTGAGTTTCGCAAGCCTCTCCAGCGAAGTGTTGGGCCTCACAGTACCGTCGCGCTTAAGTCCCAGGTAGGGTGTGACCAGGTCCTCGAAGAAGCTTGACTCGTAGGCGCGAGTTGCCTTTTGCTGACTCTCATACGCGAATTGGTCCTGCTCCTCGCGGGACACCTTCCATTCCTTGACCATCAACTCACAGTGAGAGCCCATGGACAGATGGGTTCTAGGTTCATCGATCAAAGGAGTTTTAGGGATCAGGTCCTTGGGGCGCAAGTGGCTCAATACACCGAGTTTCTGTGAGAGCGTACTTGCGTGATTGAGACGGAGCAAAAGCTTTTGGAGCCCTTCAGAAACCTCGATTGGCAGATCACTATTCGTGTCGACGCCTCCGGCAATCCCAATATCGATGGCACCGGTATGGGTTTTCATTGCGATCTGCCAAGCTGTTTCAAGCCCAGTACCGCAGGCTCTTTGAACGTTGTAAGCGGGCGAATCAGGATCAAGCTTCGTCGACAGTACGACTTCCCTGGCCAAGTTAAAGTCAGCAGAACTATTCATCACAGCCCCAAGTGCCGTATCTCCGATTAGCCTTCCTGATAGCCCATAACGCTCGACTAGAGCATTCACCGACGCGATCATGAGGTCTTTCCTGGTAACATTCGAATAGGTCGTCTGGCTCTTTGCAAATGGAATTCGCGCGCTTCCTAGAACATAAACTGAGTTATTGTCTGACTTCATATCAATTTTCCTTTCTTAGTGAGCTGCACTGCCAGCATTGCTTCCGGCGTCCGGTCGGCGGGCGAAGAACACTAGAAATGCGCCAATATAAAACAACACTGCGATCCAAAAGAAACAATCTGCAAAGGACATCACGTAGGCCTCTTTCGTCATACTTCCATAGATCGTCGCAACCGCCTGCTTCACGCCAGCTACTGGCGAATGATCACTGAGAAGCGCCTGGCGGCTGACAAGTTGCTCCTGGACCACACTTGAATATCGGCTTGTAGCCTCTGCAAGGCGCGTGAAGTGTAAGTGATATCGGTGATCAAGAAGCGCGCCCAGTGAACCGATGCCGACTGAGCCTCCAAGATTTCTCATCATATTATTGAGCCCTGCTGCGGAGCCTAGTTCTTTCGGTTCAATCCCGAAGTAAGCGATCGTGTTAAGCGGTGTGATGACAAATGAAGTACCGAATGCCCTGATGATTTGCGACCAGAAGAACTGATCATAGGCCCAATCATGAGTCAGCGTTGAATTCAATAAAGAGCTCGTACCGTATAGGAGGAAGCCAATTGCAAGAAGACCCCGGCTGTCGAATTTCTTAACGAGCATCGGAATGATCGGTAAAATGAGAACCTGGGGAAGACCCTGCCACATGATGATTTGCCCGATCTGTTGGGCATCCATCCTTCTGACCGAAGCCAAGAAGAACGGCAGGATAAAAATCAATCCATAGATCCCGTATCCGAAGATCACCGCCAAAACTGTTGAGACTAGGAAATTTCTTCTCTTCAGGAGACGAAGATTGATGAATGGGTTTGCAGTTCTCAGTTCATGGAAGAGGAAAACTCCAATCGAAATGAGAAATATCCAACTTAAGGTCACGATCAAATTGGAACCAAACCAGTCTTTTCGGACGCCTTCTTCGAGGATCACTGTAAAAGAACCAAGAGCTAAAGCCATTGCACCAATGCCGAACCAATCGCCCTTCTTTAGGAGAGAATGATCTGCAGGCGACTCCTCCATGCCTTTTGACACCAGCCCAATCAACAGAATGCCAGGAATAAGGTTAATGAAGAAAATCAGAGGCCAAGAATAGTTCACGGTCAGCCACCCTCCAACGGTGGGACCAATGCACGGCGCGAACGTCGTCGTTAGGCCGAACAGTGCAAGGCCCAGCGGTTGTTGAGACTTCGGCAGATGAGACATAATCACAGTGATACAGATAGGGATCAGGACCCCACCGCTAAACCCTTGAATGACTCGGTAGAAGATCATGGCCTCTAGACTTCTCGCGGTTCCACAAAGCAGAGAGGAAATCAGAAATATTACTGAGTTCCATAGTAGGTACTTCTTCAGCGAAAAGACTCGCGAGAAGAACCCGGTCAACGGAATCACGATGATCTCGGCTACGAGATAAGCAGTCGAGATCCATGCTCCCTCATCAAGGGTTGCGCTCAAGCCTCCTTGAATATCCTGTAGAGAAGCATTGGTGATGGAGATATCCAAGATTGCCATGAACGCGCCGAGAAGCGAGCCCAGAACCGCTATCCACTGTTTCGTTGTCGCTTTTTCAGCTGTCTGCGTATTCATGGCATCCTCCGTTTACTTCTGCGAGATTGTGGTTTGCGAAGGCTGAGTGGGATTCAGGACTCCATTCGTCTCGGAGTGCAGATCAACACTCGCTTCCGCAGAGAGTCCAGGAACGATCCTGTCCTCGTAGCCCTTGATTGATTCTGACTCGAAACGAATACGCACCGGCACGCGTTGAACAATTTTTGTAAAGTTGCCAGTAGCATTGTCGGGCGGAATTAGAGCGAAAGTTGCGCCAGAGCCCGGAGAAAAACTCTCGATGGAACCTTCGAATTCTTTACCTCCGATTGAGTCAATAGCGACCTTAACCGTCTGTCCAATCTTCATTTTCTTGAGCTGAGTTTCTTTGAAATTGGCCACAACCCATGGAGCCTGAGAGTCAACAAACGCAAGGAGTGGCTGGCCAGGATTAACGACCATCCCTGGCTCAATCAATTTCTTACCGATTGTCCCGTCAGCGGGGGCCCGAACCTCAGTAAAGCTTAGGTTGAGTTCCGCCTGAGCGAGTTGCGCTTTCAAAGCCTCCTTTTTATTTTGAAGATCTTTCAAGCGAGCAAAGTCATTGTCTTTGTCCTGCTCGGGTATCGCCTTTTGGCTGAGAAGCTTCGTAGAACGCTTATAGTCCTTCTCGGCAAGCACCAGGGAAGCCTCGACTGATCCGAGATTGCCTTTGAGAGAGTTCAACGCATTGACGTAGTCTCGCTGGTCAATCCGGACTAGTACTTGGTCCTTTTTAACCTTGTAATTCTCTTCCACCAGCACTTCTGTCACGAGGCCTGCAACCTTGGGGGACAAGGTGGCCATGTGAGCAGCTGTGTAAGCATTATCAGTGTCTTCATAGCGGAGACCCATGATTATCCAGCCCGCTGCGATCGCCAATACCGCAATACCTCCAATCACCAGTGCATTTCTCTTCTGATTCGACTTCTTACTTCCGTTTTTTGTGTTTTCCATAAATCAAATTTCCTTTCCAAATGTAAGTTCAAGATTAATGAGGGCCTCTTCTGCGTCGAGTTTGGACTGAACAATTCCAGCCCGCGACTTAAAGAGATCGTTTTCAGCTTCGAGGACGTCCGTGATGGTGTTTTTTCCCTGCTGAAAAGAAACCTGTGAGATCCGAAAGCTTTCTTCGGAGCGATTGAGATCTTGTACCTTCGTCTCGAAAGCATGGGTGGAGTACACGTAACGGCGTTTCCAAAGTTCAAACTCCGCTGGAAGTGATTGGACTTGTTCGTCGTACTCGTGTTGCGCGTGTGCCGCGCTTGCCTGCGCAATCTTTGCTTTCGCGATGCTTTCGCCTCCATCTAGAATGTTCCAGCGAAGGAACACACCGACAGCCCACGCATTTCGATAACCGCCGTAAGCTTGCCCTGGGTAGTTTTCGTCGTCATAGCGCTCATAGTCGGCCTTGAATCCGAACGCAGGAGCGAGAGTACCTAGAGCGGCGTTTGCCTTATTGCCTTCTGCATCACTTCTGAGTTGCGCCGCCTGTAGATCTTGACGATCAGTCAATTCTGGCTTCGAAAGAGATGCGACCTTAGCTGCATTGTTAGGCTCTGGGAGCTGCCCGTCCAGCGCTCTCGCGTCGTCGGGCAGCCCCATCGCCTGAGCGAGCTTCTTGCGTTGTATGACCACGTTGTCCGTCGTTCGCTCAAGGTCAATATTTGCATCGGCCATCTGGACTTCCACACGAAGTACGTCATACCGGGTGGCTCGCCCCGCATCGAAACGATTACGAACTTGCGTCTGGTTTTCCTGAAGAGTTTTGACATTCTCTTCGGCAACTTCTTTAAAGCGAATCGCAGCTAGGGCGTTGTAGAAGGCTAATTCAATTTTCTTTCGGGTCTCGAAATCCTTTCTTGAATACTCTTGCTCAGAAGCCCGAAAGAGATCGCGCGATGCTTCGTAATTATGAATATTGGCGAAGCCATTAAAGATCGTCCAATTTGCCTCGGCTCCATAAGAAGTTCTTGGATGAACAACCGGAACCGCGGCGGTAAGTCCGCCCAGACTGACCGGTACGGTTTCGTACTGAGCCGAAAAATCGTGGTCAGCGAGGAGAGAGACGTGAGGAAGAAATCCACTGAAGGCAAGATTCTTCCCCCAGTCGGCCTGATCTTTGGCGCTTCCATATTTCTTAAGGGTCGGAGACTCGCCCGAACCCTCTTGGATCGCACGCTCAAGCGAGAGAGTCTCCGAAGTTCCGTCCGCAAGCACTGCATGAGGTGAAGCGCTCAGGTAAAGGGCAGCGAGGGTGATTACGATTTTCTTTTTCATATGCTGTTCTCTCTTCTTGATTTCACTTTACGGAACATCGGGGTTTTTATAATCGGCTGATATAGAATATGATTGATGCATATATGGAATAATCAACGCTTCCTAAACCACGGGATATATTGGTTTATTTGAAACTCGCCTTCAGAACCTCGCGTGAGACTACATCGTGCTCCTTCTGAGCCCCCGATTCGGCTTTAGCGGAACAGGTGGACTGAACTGTGCAGCTCAAATCTTTCGTTTGGGTATTTGGGCTGCGTCCCGAAATCTGCTGAGATCGCGTGGACGTGTTCCTTTCAAAGTCCCTATCGTGAGCAACACTTCCGAATGCCCAAAGCGATCCCGCGGTAAAAAATGCGACCAATACCAATCCCAAATAAGTTGTGCTTTTCATCTTCGTTCTCCTGGTTAGTTCGTTTGTGCTGTTAAACATGCGTTCAAGTTACTGGTCCCGAGAGCAAAGATAATTAAGCATTGCGAAAAGGTATTGTTGCGGTTATGAAATAATGAGTTTGGCTGGAACTAAGAGGTTCAAAGAGGGATCAAATGGAACTCGATGATATTCGGCTGTTCGTGAAAGTTGCGGAACTCAAGAGCTTCGTTAAGGCGGCAACTGAGCTTCGCATTCAAACATCACTTCTGAGTCGCCGAGTCGCCCGACTTGAAGCAACTCTCGGGACTCGCCTATTGCAGAGAACAACGCGGCGAGTGTCTCTTACGGAAGAAGGCACACGCTTCCTTTCCGAAACTACTCAAGGGCTTGATTTGCTCCACTCAGCAGTGGACTCCCTCAATTCGCTTCACGGAGCCCCAAAGGGCAAAGTACGTGTTACAAGTCCCATCGAGCTCGGACAGTTTATAGTTGAGCACTCTATGGTTAACTTCTACTCCAAGTACCCCGAGGTCCAGGTTGAGTGGGACTTCCTAAGTGCGGGAAGAAATATGATTGAGAGCGGAATCGATCTAGCGATTCGTGCAGACAGGGCTCAGGATCAATCCGTTATCGAGAAGAAACTGGGAGTCATCGATTTCAAGGTATGCCGATCTCCCAACTTATCCATCAAATTGAGCAAAAAACCGTCTGTCGAAGAACTTGAGAAACTGCCTTGGATCGTCTTCACGAGAGGACCACTGGGCACACAGCGTGCGAAATTCAAACTTTTCGTCGACAAAGAAGAAATTGAACTCAACCCCAGAAATATTCCCTTCAGGACAAACAGCCTCCTGTCCGTCAGACATGCAACTGTTCAGGGCAATGGAATCGCGATGCTGCCGATCCCGATTTTGAATCCCGAAATTACGGCAGGAACTTTGGTTTCAGTGCTCCCGAATGTCGTCGACGGCCCATCTATTGATGTTTATGCCGTTTATCCTTCAAAAGAGTACCTTGCTCCAAAGGTTCGCGTTTTGATTGATTGGCTTTCCGAGCATTTCCCAACATCGAAGGCCAGAGCGGCCAAATAGTTAACCCTCATCCGAAGAGACCGATCATTTGGGCAGCTGGCCTGTCCTTCATTCGCAAAAGGTAATTGCGAGTCTTTGGGAACCCCTCAAGCAATGATTCGGATTCGGCCCAGTTCAAGTAATAGGCGAGACTGATATCAGCCGCGCTAAACCGGTCTCCTAAAATATATTGTCTCCCCTGGAGCGAAATCTCTAAGCCATGAAACACATCTTGGACGTCTTGTCTGAGTTTGTGAATATTTTCTGTTGTACCAGCGCCTGGAATCTCTTCAGCTGCCCAAAGTTTCTCTAGGGCTCGATCAAGAGTTGCCTCGCTAAAGACCATCCACTGAAGGTACACCGGTCGATCGGGAGAGGAAATGACGGGAGCAAGCTGCCTCTCAGAGTAGAGATCAGCAAGATACAAGAGTATGGCCGAAGACTCAAAGAAAGTGGCTCCTTTCACCGTAACTGTCGGTAGAGACTCGAAGGGGTTCAGCGCCGAGTAGCCTGGTGGTGGCACGTTACTCCTAGACACTGTTTCATATTCTAAATTCATCTCCGCCAGCAACCAACGAACCTTGGAGCCCCGGTCCTTTTTAGAATCCGAATAGAGTAAAATGTCGCTTTTCATCACTTGCCTCCAATTTTACATAGGACCCTATATTCTTCATCCGTAAGCTCAATTCCAGCAGCAGCAATATTTTCTCTCAAATGCTGGATCGATTTCGTTCCCGCAATAATCACGATGTTGTCAGAATGGCGAATGAGCCAGGCAATTGCTATTTGCGCAGGGCTAGCGCGATGAGCCTTTGCGATATTATGTACAGGATTAGCAAGTTCATCGGGCCCAGAAGCCAAAGGGAACCACGGGATGAAAGCCATGCCACGAGATCTTGTATACTCAAGAACGCTCTCCCACTCGCGATTTTCCAAGTTATAATGATTTTGGACGGAGGCGATTGGAACGACCTTCTGCGCGCGCTCGATGAGGCTTACATCTACTTCAGAGAGGCCCACATGTTTAATTTTACCCGCCTTCACTGCTGCAGCTACCGGTGCGAGAGTATCTTCGATGGGGTAGCGTGAGTCGACCCGATGAAGCTGCCAAAGATCGATCGCGTCAACACGGAGACGCTTTAGGCTTCCATCGATCGCATTTTGTATATATTCGGGCCTTCCATTCGGCGACCACTGCCCCGGCCCAGGGCGCTCAAGACCGCCTTTGGTTGCAATAGTCAGATGCTTTTCCTTGAGTGGGGAAAGCGCATCAGAAATTAAAACTTCATTCGTATGCGGCCCATAGGAGTCCGCCGTATCAATGAAGTTGATACCCTCGGCTACTGCCGTCCGTAAAAGCTCTACCGCACTTGGACGATCGCTCGGATCCCCGAGAACACCGGCCCCAGTCAACTGCATAGCGCCATAACCAAGCCTGTTGATTTCGATTGAATTAGCAAATTTGAATTTCGTTTTCATGGTCGTTCTCCTGTCATCAACAGAGGCACATAGGTTGGGAATAGGTGCAGGGAAGTTTACTGCATTCCCTGCACCTGAAGTTTAAAATGCGGATCTTGTAAAATCATTTCTCACCGGGAAACTTTTTCCCAAACATCGGGTTCCCACTCTTTGATTCTTTGCTGCTCACTTCGCTCTGGAGAACATCCCAATGCTCCGCCAGAACTCCACTCTCAATCCGAAAAATGTCAGCACCAATTAAGTTAGCTCCCTCTCCGGTCTGGTAGCGGTTATGCATAATGACGTAGTCCCCCTCAGCAACGATCAGATCATTTTCATATCCGGATTTGGGAAGCCCCTTAATTAAATTAAAGAGCCCATCACGACCTGGATCAATAATAGCGCTGTGCTGTATGTAATTCGGCGACCAGAATGTTTTCGCCTTCTCGAAGTCGCGTTTATTGAAGAGGGTGTCCATTGCCTCAAGAACGATTGCCTTGTTGTTTGCTGCATTTGAATTACTCATTTGTTTTCTCCTTTTTTTGCTCTAATGAGGAAATAATGTCTTCCTCTTTCCTTTTAAACTACTTCCAGTGCGACGAAAGAAATCCATAAAAATGGCTCAGTACTATTGCTATACAGCAACAATAGTTCCGTTCAGGCCCGTTTTGCCGTTTGAGCGCTACCGAGTCTGACTTGCTTTGCAGCACAACCCACGCGAGCGATAAGCCACTTTTTTATGTTGGACACGGTGTCTTCAAAAAAGGTCCTGTAGAGGCTTTCACTGACAAAACCGAGATGAGGGGTAGCAATCACATTCGGTAGACGCCGGAATGGATGCTCGGCGGGCAAGGGCTCAGACTCAAAGGTATCAAGCGCGGCTCCTGCAATTTTCCCACCTTCGAGATGCCGAATCAGGGCTACTTCGTCGAAAATTGCGCCCCGAGAAGTATTGATAATGTAGGCGCTCGATTTCATCATGGCGAGATCCGTAGCACCCACAAATCCTCTCGTCCTATCACTCAGTGCCAAATGAACACTGAGATAGTCAGATTGGCGAAAGAGTTCCTCCCGCGTGACGTAGCCAACCCCCTGCTCCTCCGCGCGTTCTTTCGTTAAATTGGTACTCCAGGCGACCACCTTCATTCCCAACGCAAGGGCGATCTTCGCAACTCCACTACCGACATGGCCCAGTCCGAGAATTCCTAAGACCTTTCCATTCAGGTCGGACCCGAGCCGCTCTTGCCACCCTCCGGCTCGAACCGATGCGCTCTCTTGTGGAATATGCCTCGCGACAGCAAATAGCATTGCTAAAGTGAATTCGATCGTTGCCGTCGAAGCGTAACCTGTGTTCATCACGTCTATGCCTCTTGAGCGAGCGGCCTCAACGTCGATTGAGGCATTGCCCAATCCCGTGGACGCGATTAATTTTAGATTTGGGAGACGTTCAAGTATTTGAGCAGTGAGCGGCGTGCGCTCTCTCATGACACAAAGAACGTCGTACGGGTATAGACGTCGAACCAGTGGGTCAATATCTGAGATGTGATCGGTAAAGACATCGATCTCGTGTTTTCCCGGTAGTGACTTCCAATTGGCCAATTTCAACCCGACATTCTGATAATCATCTAGTATTGCTATTTTCATAAGGTGCCTCGCTTTCACTGGCTCCAGAATAACGCTCCTGGAAGCGTCGATAATCTAAAGATTCAGCACAGTATTGTTCTGTTAATGGAATGGTCGAAATGCAAAACTCGCCCCGAATCCTTCTAGTCATTACTGTGTGCGCGAATAAAGTTATTGATGACCTCAGCTGCACGCTCCGGATACTGGTGGAGCGCCCCATGTGCGGCATCGGGGAATACATGGATTTCAGCCGATCGTGCCTTGGCCCCAAGCGCGTACCAATTCTCAATGGGGTTTGCGATGTCCTGATTGCCGTTCAAAATAAGGAGCGGAACTTTAGTCGCTTCGATCTTTGCTAAATCATTGTCCCTGTCCTCGTGGAAACTCTTAATTGCGGCAGATTGGTTGGTATATGCCGCCACAGACACTGCAGGCTCCATGTCGACGGTCCGAGCAGCAATTCGATCCAGGGAGAGCTTGGCCGCTTTTCGACTGGCTTCGGACTGCGTGAAAAACAGCGTGACCTGATCCTCAAATGTGTAAGTTGGCTTCCGCGCGGTAGTTGCGAACAACGGCTGCGTTGGAAATGGGGTAGGTCCTGGAGGAACGGCTCCAATGATGATTGCTTGAGTCGCAAAGTCTGGGTATCTAAGTGCAACCTCTTGTGCAGTTAGGCCACCCATCGACCATCCAAGTACTGCCGCCTTGTTAATTCCAATACTTTTGGCAAAGGCAACTGCATCATCAGCTGCCGTGCTAAGTGTCGCTGGTACTTCTCCAGATGAGCTACTCACACCAGTATTGTCGAACACAATTACTTGATGCTCCTTTGCGACCGCATCGACAAAAGCGGGGTCCCAGTCATCCATGGTCCCACGAAATCGGTGCAAGAAAATCACAGGCGAGCCAGTTCCGATACTTCGATACGCGAACCTACGTTCGCCCACACTGGCAATCTGCGTTCGAGCATTTACAGCAGTCACATTTTCCGGCGCAGTCCCACTCGATACAGCGCCCATAATCCCGACTGCGACCGCACGTGACAGATTACTGCGCTGAACCTCCATCGCGGGTTTTCTGTTTAGAGAATTTTCCTGTTCTGCTTCAATTGCCAGTTTCATATGGACTGTCCTTTCGATTAGAAGGCTACGCTTTCGCGGCCAGACGATGTCTCTTTCCAACATTGACGGCTCTTAAGAAAAGATAGGGCAGATTGGAATTTTTATAATTCTGCAATTTGAAACACTATTGCTGCTCAAATAGGATAATCCGCTAACTGGCGGATACTTACGCGGTCTTGAAGAATTCTGTGTTCAACGGCTTAAGAGGCAAACAACGGCAGGGCTAATTTTCGCCGCCACGCGAAGTTTCCTAGGTTCAACAGTCTTCCTGATTCGAAGCCTGTTTCGAATGGCTTCGATCTCCATCGCACGAGATTCCCCTAGAGCGAGCACACGCTGGGGTCCTCGGCAATTCCAAGATTGACCTGATACGGGCCGCTTTCGGCTTCGTAGATCTGTGGAACTGTGTAAAAAATGAGGCGGGCAATGGACGATGGTTTCATGAGCTTAATTTAACCAGGGACACTCAGCATTGAAACTCAGAGCAGGCAAGCCCATTACTCCGAAATACGGCAAAGTGATAGGATGGGGCGCTATCGGCGCTCCCTGTTCGCAGTGGAACTACAGGCACTTTGGCCAGGTTCGACCCGCGCCTGCGGTCACCCGGAAGCTCCGGATCACCCGTAGGGTTACCTAAATGCAAGATGAAGGGCGTAGGAATCCTCCAGAATCTTATAGGACGCGATTTTACCGTCCCGAAGGATGAAGTGGATGGCCAGCTCGCTACCGACTTCGCGCCGAGTCGGCAGCACGAGGAGGCGGAATCGCCCGGTGATGATAATCTCGTTGCCACTCTCGAAGGTGCGGCCCACCTCGAAATTCAGCTGCTTGAAGTTGAGCGGAAAGTTGACAATCCACTTACGAACCTCTTCTTTTCCGTGTCGCACGCCCACCGTTGGAACGTTCGGAGCCCCCTGCACATGCCAGACTACGTCGTCCGTCAGCATGCCCAGCGCCTTCTCCACATCACCGCTTTGGAATGCTTTGAAATACTCCTGTACGATCTGAGTAGGGGATACTAGCGTGCTAGTGCTATTCTGAGTCGCACGCCATTCTGGCTTACGTTCGTTTTTTGCTTCAGCCAAAGCTCGGCGGACCCCCTCAGCGTCAAGGTCAGTTGCATGGACAGGCGTCGCAGGCTGTAGGCGCCAGGATTCGCTTAAGGCACCGGCGTCGACAGGGTCGAATCCAATTTCATCGATTAGCTGCATTACCAACTTTTTGTCTTTTGCCCGATCTCCCGCCACCGGCAAGGCGACACGCCCGGGGGTCCCTTTCCGCTTACCCAAATTCAACAAGTGTTGAGCGGCAATATTGTTGAATGCTTTCACAATGGGACGGCCGAGCTGGAGCTCTACCCAGCGGCTTTCGGGCATTCCTGATTCGATTTCGTCAATTCTACCGTCGCGTTGGCGAGGATAATAATTGCCGGTATCAACAATGACCACTTCATCGCGCACTCCCGCAAATAGATCGCGCGGAAGATTGGGAACATTAATTTCTGGAATCGTAACCACTACCACATCGCCAGCGCGGGCCGCTTCATGCGATGTTACCGCGTGCGCGCCAGTCTCGGTGGCCAATTGAGCTAGCGTTTCCGGCCCACGTGAATTTGCCACAAAAACCTCGTGGCCCACTGCGCGGAATCTGCGAGTAAGGGTGCCGCCAATTTGACCTGCTCCAATAATCCCAATTTTCATATGTGCTCCTTTTCCGTTTTTTATCTTATTGATCTATCGACTCGAACAATGAGTCTTCCAAACTTCTCGCCATTGGCAGCTCTTGACTAAAGATAGGGCAGATTACATTTTTTATAATTCAACAATTTGAAACACTATTGCTGCTCACATAGGATAATCCACTACCCACCGGACACTAACGCGCGCTTGAAGCACACAATGTTCAACGGCTTAAAGGCCTAGCAACGGCTAGCCCATTTTACGCCGCCTCGCGAAGGTCCCTAGGTTCAACAGTCTTCACAATTCGACGCCTGTTTCGGATGACTTCGACCTCAATCGCACGAGATTCCCCTAGTGCGAGTACCCGCTGGAGGTCGTCCATATTCCAAAGCTCGTGAGTTTCGGCACGGGTCAGGATATCCCCCTGGCGTAATCCCCCGCGATCCGCTGGCGATCCCGTCTCGACGCTATGAATGTGAATCCCTCGGATCGAGTTAGGCCGATCAGCCAGCCGTGCGGGCACATCAACGCCGCTCGCGGAGACACCCAAGTAGCGACGCCGCACTTTTCCTTTGTGGATTATTTCACCGGCAACCCAACTCGCTGTGTATGCAGGGACGGCGAATCCAAGACCCTGGGCGTAAGGAACGATCGCTGTGTTTATTCCGACCACGGTCCCTTGTGTCGATACAAGTGGCCCCCCTGAGTTCCCAGGATTGATAGCTGCGTCTGTTTGAATCAACCCTTCTAAAAGACCACCTTGTGCGGGCAATGACCGATCGATCGCACTGACCAGTCCCCAAGAGACAGACCGCTCGAAACGGAGCGGATTTCCAATCGCAAGGACAACCTGTCCCACTTTGACTTCTCGTTTGTCGAGAAGCCTCATAAACGCCACCCGAGTTGGCAATTCGACTCGGATCACGGCCAAATCCGTCTTGCTATCGTTCCCAATGATGGCACCGATCGCTTCATCACCATCTTGAAAGTTCACCTTCACTCGGCGGGTCCCATGGACGACGTGGTGATTCGTCAACAAGTAGCCGTCGGGCGCAATTACCACACCTGACCCAGATCCACGCCCGTGTGTGATCCCGACCACAGCCGGAGATACCGCTTCCACCAAGGCTACTAAACCGTTCGAATAATCCTGGAGTAAATTGTGATCGCTCATAAGTTCGTCTCATAAAGATGGATGGGGATCGTCGGTTGTCAATCCTGCGCCCTTTCTAGCTAGACCAATCTGGATCTAACTTACCGCCTGATGTGATGCACAATTTTCAAAAATATCCGGCTGAAATGCCGTTTTGAACCATATGGTTCACTATTATTGCATCCTTAGGTTCATCGGACTATATTGCACCAATTAGTTCATTATTCACCTGATAGGTAGGGCGAGAGGCAAACCATGGAAATAACGACCGATCATAATCAGAAAACGGCCGTACCTCTTTTGGAGCCTTGCCGTTTAGGCGATCTGCTCCTTAAAAACAGAGTTGTCATGGCGCCTCTCACGCGCACGCGAGCCGCGAATCCAGGCAAGATTCCAAATGAACTAATGATTGAATACTACAAGCAGCGGGCGTCGGCCGGTCCCATCATCACAGAGGGGACCTTTGTCAGCAGAAGAGGTCAAGGCTGGTATGGTGCCCCAGGTCTATATGACGATGATCAGGTGGTCGGCTGGAAAAAGGTCACGGACGCCGTCCATGCGGAAGGTGGCCTAATTTTTTTGCAGCTATGGCACCAGGGATCGGTCTCGTTGCCCGAGTTTTTCAATAATGGCGAGCGGCCGCTGGCTCCCTCCGCAGTGAACCCTGAACAACTGGTTCATACCTCGCATGGGAAAGTCATGAGCGAGACTCCAGCTGAAATGACAGTGGCGGATATCCGGCAGACAATCGCAGACTTCCGATCTTCAGCGAAACTGGCCAAGAATGCTGGATTTGACGGGGTTCAAATTCAGGCCGGCTATGTCTATGTGATTCAGCAATTTTTGCACGAAACGACGAATCGCAGGACCGATCACTACGGAGGCAGCATTGAGAATCGCGCGCGCTTCCTCTTCGAGGTCCTAGAGGCAGTCTTAGAAGTTTGGCCTGCTGAGCGAGTCGGAATTAAGACAGGCCCAATGATGAATGAGCTCGGCGCATTCAAGGCGCTACCATCGACAGTCCCGACGACAGAATATGTCTATAAGAAATTGAACGCCTATCGCCTTTCACATCTTCTGGTAATGAGGCAAAACGCCGACCTGTCAGGGACCCCCATCGCTTGGCTCGCCGGGGACGAGGCCGCACGCCATGTCCGGCAACACTATGATGGAAAGACACTTCTCAATGTAGGAATCGATGCGAACCACGGAAATCAACTTTTAAGGGATGGGCTTGCCGACTTTATTTGTTTTGGTCGCGATTACATCGCTAACCCTGATTTTGTCGAGAGGATCCGAACTGGGGCGCCACTCAATCCACAACGACCTGAGTTCTATTACGGAGTGACTGCTACTGGATACACTGATTATCCGTTTCTTCACCAGTCGTCGGAACCACACGGAAGAACAGGAACGTAAACCGAGATCTTTATTGCAATAATGCAACAGTAGTATGCCGATACCGCCGATTATAAAACTCCAGATGAGCGCTATTCTGATTTCAGTAAAGCAGTATTAAAACTAAACTTAGGAGGATATCAAAATGACTCAAACCAATAGAAACCAAGAAAGTGTGCACTCCGCCTCTGAACCGTCTCGTAATGTTGGCGCGCCATCGTCCTTGACGGTCGAGCAGGCTCGAACGATTGTCGCCCCACTATACGAAGCTTTGAATCAACCCACCAAGAAAGACGTAAAGGCCTTGCTCGCCAAAGCGGCTCACCCCTATTACAAGTCATTTCATACGAATGATGAGTTTGTGACTCTAGAGCAGCTGGGCGATATCTTCAAAATGATCGGCTCGTCAGTCCCAGACTTGAGTTGGGCGATTGAAGATATTCAGACGTTCGGTGATCAAATCATTGTTCGTGGTAGAGCAACCGGAACGCCCGTAGCAGAGTTTTGGGGAGCAAAACCGACGGGAAAAAGTTTCAATACGATGGCGATTGATATTTTTACTGTGAAGAATGGAAAACTTGCTTCCTCTTTTCACGTTGAAAACTGGGCGACAGCTTTGCAGCAGATCGCAAAGTAATGGGCAGTGCCACTTTCCAAGCAGGGCCGGGCCTATAGGATGTAAATCCAGTTACGCCCTATAGGCTCGGGGCACTGCAATTCGAGAGTTCTTGGACTCCATTTTGAATAAGGAGCATTCTCCGCCTCCACTATAGAGCTAATATGAAGAAATCATCTATATCGCGCCTCATTTTCGACACGATTCCACAGATCTACGAAGCCGAAAGCGGCCCGTATCAGGTCAATCTTGGAATTGCCGGTGATGATAGCGTCCTCTTTTCGACTATGGCGCTTTCGGACGATCTCAAGTCCTATTTGGCCCAGGCAGCAAATATTTGGGAAGATATTCGGCCTTTAACGGATGGCGAGGTCACTCAAGTCATTGAACGAGACTGGGTTCAGCAAAAATTCGCGGTAGCGTGGCTCGAATCAAGGACGGGGATTTCCAATTGGGCCTTCATCATCGATTACTTTCGACGCTTGTCCCAACGGACAACTGAAAACCGACAGCTCTCTAAAACCATCGTAATCGAGGCGGGAGAGCGGGTCAATGGATCTGCATCCCTAGCGGATGAGACTTTTCTCAAAGTTTTTGATTGGCTTGGAAGTACCCCAATGACCTACTTCCGTGTCGACGAATGGCTCGGAATCAAGGCGCTTGAAGCCGTATCGTTGACCGACATCAAGGATCTAAAGGGCTATCGTTTCTATCCAGACCGTTTGCATCCGATCATTAGCAGCCTCAAAGACGAGAAGTCCGTCGTAGTTCACCTCTCTGAGGATGGTGCATTCCTAATTGCCGATCGCGACGGCGTAATCGCGGCGAAGCGCCGTGGCGAATCCTGGACAATTTACGACCGGGACCATTTGATTGAATCAGTGGCGGAGGTGATGAAGTCCCAGTTAGAACGGGTTCAGGCTTCTGAAGATCCCACTTGCGTCGCCTGCAGTCTTTTCCAAATTCTCTTTGACATCAGCATCAAACGCCACGGGGGACTGATCGTCTTGGATCACCCGAATAATCTGTCCAAGTACGTCGTCAAGGGGATTGAAAGAGATACCCACTCGCCACTCAATCACATTTTTACTCACTCCCCATTTAATGGGCTGGAGTTTACGATTCCAGAAGTTAGAAAGTTAGTCGAGCTCTCTTCTGTCGATGGAGCGCTGATTCTCGATCTTCAAGGCAATCTGGTGCAAGTAGGGTCGATGGTGGTGTCCCATCCAGCAGCACTCAATCACTTCGGCACGCGTGACGCCGCCGGATTTTCTGCCGCGCGGTTCGGTGCAACCTCCTTTAAGATCAGCGCAGACGGGAAAATCACGATGTTTTTCATGCTTCCATCTAGAAGCGGTGAGCAGGTACATCGATTTGACCTAATGTGATGCGTGTGAAAAGGCTCCCAGAGTGAGTACGGCGAACCATGGCATTTCCCAGCTGATCCTGTTGCTCGGACTGTTATTTCTAATAGTTCCGGTCTCAGTCGCTATCCGAAAAACAAAGATACCGCTGCCCCTAGCTCTCGTGGTTGTCGGAGCCATATTGGGCTCAATACCGGGCGTTCCTATTTTAGAGATATCGCCCGACATCGTTCTTTTCCTTTTTCTTCCAATTCTAGTCTGCCAAACATCCGCATCCGGCCACTGGCGAGACACACGGGACAATATTCGCCCAATTGCCCTCCTGTCATTGGGGCACGTGATTTTTGTGACCGCGCTCGTCGCCTGGTGTTGTCACGCGTTTATGGGAATGACTTGGATTCTGGGAGTGATCGTGGGGGCGGTTCTTTCACCCCCGGATGATACCGCCCTTGTAAGCATCGCTCGGAAACTGCCAATCCCTCGGCGAATTGTGACGGTTCTGGCTGGCGAAGGGCTCTTCAACGACGCCACGGCACTGATGATCTTGCGGTTCAGCATCATTGCTGCCGCGACACATTCCTGGTCCTTTCGGGGAGCGCTCGCAGGGTTCTTTGGGGTTGTCTTTTGTGAGGGGCTGTATGGATTTGCTTTAGGGTTCTTGATCACCGAGCTGCGACGCCGCCTTAAGGACCCGGAACTTGAGATCTTAGTATCACTCATCAGCCCATTTCTCGCGTATATCCCTTCCGTTGCCCTGGGGGGATCGGGTGTCATCGCCACTGCTATTCTCGGATTCTATGTCGGCCAAGCCAGGTCAAAGAAGTTTGGCGCTGACGCGAGATTGTTGAGCAGCGCTGTTTGGATCACGATCAACTTTATAGCCGAAAGCCTTCTGTTTCTTTGGGCGGGGTTAAGCGTGAAGCAGATGTTTGTCGGTCTAGAGGAATATTCGACGGGGTTTCTCTTGACCGCAGGGCTCGGCTTAACCCTGGCGTTAGTCATTGGACGTTTCATCTGGATTTTTGCAAGCGTCTATATTCCTCAATTCATTTTTGGACTGTTCGGGCGCAAAGACTGGTCCCCGCCGTGGCGGAATTTAATCGTTGTCGGCTGGGGAGGAATGCGTGGAGCGATCTCTATTGCGGCGGTATTGACCATTCCAGTTGGGACAATCACGGCAAATCAGAGACAGTTGATGGTATTTCTCACTTTTTGTGCCGTCATAGTTACCCTGCTTGTGCAAGGGCTTACCCTTCCGGCTTTGCTTCATTGGCTAGGCCTCAAGACCAGCTATGACAAGGAACAGGAGCATTTCCGAGTCGAAATCCGTAATGCAAGGGAAGCCCTTGATCGAATTTCTGCCCGTGCCTCAGGACATACGGCAAAAGATGGAGTCCTCGACCGCATGGCGTTGATTCAAGAGCGGAAGGAACTGGCGAGACTATTTGAAGATAGGCATATTTCAACAGATAGCTTCCTCAAGCTCGAACGAGAGATCGACCACAGAGAGTCGAGCCTAATCCTCAAGGACTCTACCTAGCTCCAGATACCTTTTGAGAAGACTCATGAGAATCCTCATGAGTTACTGAGAAAGCTCCTTTACACCGACCACTTGATCCAACCGAAAGTCCCTCCCATCTGACAAAAGTAAATGATCCACGTGATCCCGGGAAAAAATGTCCGAGATATGGCCCCGAACCACCTCATGCTTGTGATCAGGAGTTTTAATCGCGAATTCAAGATGGGTTTTTCCAACAGACCAAGCTTCCAGCTGGTCGGTAAAATCACAATCGATAACGATGTGCTTTTCGTACTTTGTTGTCATGATATTTCTCCTTTAATGAGTTAAATCCGGTCTACAGCCCGAGGGGCGCCCGATCGATGTACATCCGAAAATCCTCGATAAGGCCATCCTTGAGATGAAGAGCGTTGCAATAGGGTAGGGTCACAGCCTTTCCAGATTTGAGTGTGTAGGTCACCTCCCCTTCGTAGAAAATGGTATCGGCGGTATCACCCACTGTGTGCACGCGGTGACGAATCTCAGAAAGCATGGAAAAAAAGTCATCCGTTGACTTCTTGATGTTCGAGAGACCACGAACCACGACGTTTGATCCAATACGGAGAGTTGCCTCGTCCGTGAGGGTGCTAAGGAAGTGAGCGGGATTCAGCGTCTCTGCTGACCGAATGACTGCTTGAATCAACTCCCGATGCTCTTCCGACTTCATTCCAGTTTTGAGATCAAATTCAACGAACGGCATATGAATCTCCTTCTTTATTGTGGCTCGCAGATTTCAGCGCCGCGATGAGATGTTTTCCATCCCATGGGCCCATGTACTTCGAGCCGTTGATGAAAAATCCGGGCGTCCCACTCACCCCGCTCCGAACTCCGCTCATGAAGTCCTCTCTCACCCGGCCCTTGAACTTCCGATTCTGGAGATCAGCAATGAATTGTCTTGAGTCAAGTCTAAGCTCCTGAGCGGCTTTGACTACCAAAGCCTCCCCAAGATTGTCTTGGTTCTCATAAAGAAGGTCGTGCATCTCCCAGAATCTCCCCTGACTTCCTGCGGCCTCAGCTGCTTCAGCGGCAAGCGCTGCAAACGGGTGTGCACCGGTAAGCGGAAAATTTCTGAAAATGAAAAGAAGATCTTCGCCCAAAACTCTTTGGGCCTCCTTTATGAAAGAGTAGGCAGCTCCACAATGCTCACACTGGTAGTCTCCGTACTCGACCAGTGTGGCTAAAGCACCCATGCCCCCTTGCCTATGATCCCGCTCGCCGACGGGTAGGATTAGATCACCGCCACTTTGTAATCTCGATTTCATGATTGAATCTCCTCAAGAGCTTTTAGAATTCCGTCCGCTCCGGGATTGATCCCTACATGAGACACGTAGCTCCAGCGGATAATGCCATCGCCGTCAATCACAAAAAGTGCCCGCTCAGACACCCCATCCCTTTCTCGGTAAACACCGTAGGTACGGGCTGTTTCCCCTTTTGGCTCGAAGTCGGATAGTAGCGAAAGCCTATATTTGCGGTCCTTAGCAAAGGCGATGTGGGACCATACGCCATCCACCGAAATGCCAACCACAGTGGCGTTTAGTTTTTCGAATTCGCCGCTTAGCTCCGAGTAGAGCGCCAACTGGTCACCGCAAACGGGGCTCCAGTCGGCAGGGTAAAAAACCAGGACTACATTCTTTCCACGAAATTCAGAGAGGGCTACTTTCTGATCTGGAGTGCTGGGTAGCTTGAATTCGGGTGCTTGGGTACCGGGTTTGAGTGGGGCCATGAATCGATGCTCCTCTTTTGATCTAGAAATTTGTTTGGCAGGGCTTCAATTTCTCAGACCTGCTGTTGAATATGACTGTAGTGTGCATTTGACGAGCAATAATCCACGATTGCGGAAAAGTATTATCCTCCAAATAGGATAATTAGAGGGGTAAGCCCCCAGCGGAGCCGGGGGCTTACCCCTCTAATTAATCCCAAACTTTGGTGTACCGAGATTAATATCAGTGCGCAGGCGAAGGAGTGGTCACGAACCTGGTCGGCCGAAATCAATCAGTCGAGATACAAGTATGAACATTAAATTATTTGGAATGAAGGGCTCCAGAGATGCACACGAGATCCGGGATTTCTTGAAGCGGAGCACGGTCGCGTTTGCCTATTGCGAAGTGACAGAAAATGATTCAGCCGACACTCATATCCCAGCTCGGTTTCGGCACCACGATTTACCCGTTTGCATCATGTCAGACGGAGAGGTTCTTAAAAGACCGAATCTTCAACAGATTGCTGAAAGACTGGATCGGATTACAAAACCCAAGTACGCCGAATAGGCCGTATCCATCTTCGGAGCGGGGCTGACTCCCAGGCTTTTCCCGGAATCAATAATTGCATATATGCAATAATACTACGCTAAATTCACTCATTTTTTCAAGTAATCAGTGAGCTATCCTTCGTCTATGCAAACAAGTTCGGAGCTTTCATTAGAAGCGCCGAGCTGAAGAGAACTCAAACGACGAAGGGAAAATATATGTCCATGAACAAAGACTCGCTGCCCAATATCGGAACTATGATGACCGCCGAGGTAGATGGCCTGTCCATTCGCTATGCGAAAGGTGGAGCCACCTCCGGCACCCCCATTCTGCTGATGTCGCCATGGCCGGAGAGCATCTATTCGTTTCACAGCGTCCTGCCAGAACTGACTACCAAGAATCCGGTAATCTTGATTGATCTTCCGGGATTTGGCCGCTCACAAAGCCGACCAGAGGTGATGGCTCCAGAAGCCATGGGTGACTTCATCATTGCCCTTTTCAGGCAACTTGGAATTGCTCGTGCCCATGTAGTGGCACCTGACGTCGGTACGCCGGCAGTTCTGTTTGCCGCCGCGAAACGGCCAGAGCTTTTTGAGAGCCTGGTCGTGGGCGGCGCCGCGATGCGCGCCGACCTCGCCGCCGGTGTTCTGAAAGATTTGATTTACTCACCACCCGGAGCTTTGGCCAATATCGACGGAGCAGACGGTGTGAAGGATTACTTAGCACTTGCTGCTCAACTGACCCCGCCAGCGATCATAGAGGACTTCCGGGCGGCCTCCTCTGGTCGACGCTTCGAGGAGGCCGCGCAATTTGTCCGCGGATATTTGATTGATTCTCCGAAACTCGAGACGAAGCTATCAAGCATCTCAACGCCTGCGCTTATCATGTACGGTAAGAGTGATCCGATCGTACCTTCTGAAAATGGTCGATTTCTTGCGGACCGGTTGCCGCACAATCGCCACCTGCCGCTCGACGCCGGACATCGAGTCTGGGAGGAGGCTGCTACGGAATACGCGAAGGCGCTCGTCGCCTGGTTTGACGGCGACTATCGTTCAATGAATTCGGATCGGATCGTGGAGCGCTTTTCATCCGCTTCTTGAAAACTTAAATACGCGGTTCAACTCGGCCACTCGATGACACGATCCTTCATCCAGTACCAAACCGCGTATCCATTACAAATTGGGGTCAGAAAAAGGTGTTATATGAATCCGCTTTTAGAGAATGTGATTAAGGCTCATGGCGGTCTCAAACAATGGGACAGCTTTCGTAAGTTCGAGGCAAAAATCTCGATTGGAGGTGCCGCATGGCAGATGGTGGGTGCCCCGGACCTGCTTCGCGACATCCAATTCGAAGCAAACGTTCACGACCAAGATGGCATCCGCATTTCGAACATCGGCGGCCATGGCGAGACGAGTGTTTTCTCAAAAAACAAGGTCACCCTCTTGGACTCCCGAGGTAACATCTTGGAAGAACGTCCCGAACCCAGGTCATCGTTTCTTCCCAATCGGCCTTGGGACCATCACAATGTCGCCTACTTCGCGTCATACGCAACCTGGAACTACCTCTCAGGCCCCTTCTTGTTCACTCTTCCAGGCTTTGTAACTGAAGAAGTCGGCTCCCGAAGAGAAAACGGAGAAACCTGGCGGGGACTCAAAGTGACTTATCCCGCCGATATCGCCGCTCATACAAAAGAGCAGGTCCTCTACTACGGTGAGGACGGACTTCTGCGACGCCAGGACTATAGCGTGGATGTGATGGGCGGCGCGCAGGGTGCTAATTACGCGAGCGACTATAAAAGCATCCATGGCATTTTTGTACCGATGAAGCGAAGGATCTATGGGCGCGATCCTAGCAACAACAAGGTACCGGAACCCGTTTTGATTTCGATTGATGTTAATTCGTTCAAGTTCATTGGCTAAACACAAACTGGTCCTAGACCACACTTAGAAAGGTTCAATTATGAGCAACTTCAAGAATTCCGAGCTAAAGTCCGTGGACGTCGACGGAAACAAAATCGTCTACCGCGATCTTGGCAGCACCTCAGATAAAACGCCGCTTATTCTTCTTCACCACATCACCGCCGTCATTGACGAGTGGGACCCGTACGTCGTTGATGAACTCGCAACATCGAGGCGAGTCATCGCTTTCGACAGTCGAGGGGTCGGCGCATCCGAGGGGGTTGTCCCCGATACGATTGAGGCAATGGCTGATGTGGCCGCCAGCTTCATCGATAAGTTGGGCCTGAAAAAGGTCGACCTTGTCGGCTACTCCCTTGGAGGTTTCGTCGCGCAGGTACTGATCGCTCGCCGCCCGGAACTTGTAAGAAAAGTTGTTCTTGCGGCAACAGGGCCCGCAGGCGGTGAAAATATCGCAAACATTCAGAACGTCATTAAAGATGCGTTTGCGTTCGCGGAAAGGGAGAAAATTCACCCAAAACAGTATCTTTTCTTTACGCCCTCCAAGGCAAGCCAAGATGCAGGACGTGACTTTATGAGGCGTCTTGCTGAGCCGTTTAAGAGTGCCGACCAGCAGAATCGCCAAGACGCCGTGCCGAATCAGGTCGTCGCTTTCGTCAAATGGGGGCAGGCCAAGGACGAATACACGAACAAGCTGAAGTTACCCACCCTTGTGGTGAACGGAGACTCGGACACTATGATTCCGCTCAAAAACTCTTTCGATCTCAAAACACGCATCAATGGCTCACACCTCAGCATTTATCCTAATGGGAACCATGGAGGTATTTTTGAGAACAAGGAGATCTTTGTCACTCAAGTGAAGTTGTTCTTAGATGCGTAAGTTGGATTGCGCACAAAATTCTCTAAAGTAGTCTTCAACACCTTTACGGGAGCGCATCTGTCCGGATCCGGTTAACTATTCAGCCACACGAAGCCCGTGGCTAAATAGTTAACCGGATCCTTATATTTAGAATGCAGCCCCCACCGTGTTATTTCTAGCCGCTTCTAAAGGGTCTTCAGGGCTGTCAGGAAATCCCTTATCTGCCGAGCAAGAGCAGTCTTAGGGGATTTCAAGTTTTGATTGATACAAAAACCTGAAAAAAATGTCGAAAGAAGCTCTGCAATGGCCCGTGGGGAAAGATGGGTCTTTTCCGCAGCAATATTCTTCGCCCAAAGCTTTTTGAGTCTGTTTCGATTCTCAATCACGATATTTCTGGCTTCAATGGGGAGTTGATCCAGCTCACGCATTGTGGTTACTCCAAAGCATCCCTTCAGTTCTGAAGTCGAACTTAGGGATACGAGTTCAAGAAATTTTTGAATATTGTTCCATCCGAGCGGTTCGCGCCATAAAACCTCTTTTGCAGTCCGCGTCTGATAGTAAAACTTCAAACATTCAATGAATAGGTCTTCCTTGTCTTTAAATTCAGCATAGAGTCCGGACTTATTTACGCCAGTGGCTTTTTCTAGATCCTGAACGGCGGTATCGGCATACCCTCTCTTCCAAAAGACCGGCATCGCCTTTTGAAGCACACTTTCCCTGTTGAAGAGTCTTGGGCGTCCCATAGTGGCATTTTACCAAAACGAACCGCTCAGCACTATTTATTACTAGAGGCCCAACGCCCATAGCAGGTCGCTCGTTGTCAAACCGAAAGAGCTAATAGGTCACTAGACTCGATCACGGAGGTCACTGGTTGCCTTGAGAAGGCCAGTACGCACAGTCCCTTATTTGTTATTTGGGAATGATTGGTTTGCCTGCAACGAGTTGCGGAAACTCCTTCAGTTCATAGCCGTGACCAGCGACGCCCCAGCCTCCATCCGCCACTTCGTTGATTAATACCGTGATAAATGGTCTAGCAGTTTCCGGTAGCTTCTCGGCCTTGACCAAGACATCAGTCACTCCCTGAATGATCTCTCTTCGTTGCTCCAGTGTGAGAGCCCCTTTCGGAACAAAAATCTGCGCCAATGGCATAGTGATTCCCCCTTTTTTTAGTAAGTCGATTTCGACGGCTTCAAAAACCATAGCAAATGGAACCGTTTGGTTCAATATCTTGAAATACAGGAACTTTACCGCCTGAACCAAACGGTTCACAAACAGCTTGATAACTTATTTGTTCGCTACATTACGTACATTTTAGCGAAAAGGCACCGATCGGTTCTATCTATCTATGGCCACTCAGCCCCGTTAGCCGATCTTTCATTGCATAACAGCAGTAACTCCATTGTTCTTTTAATGCATTAATCTCATCCTATTTCTCCTGATTACGAAAGTTCGCTAATTCCGTATTGTGAGGTGAAGAAGGATAACAAAACCCTAAATGGAGATATTTACGAATCACAGATTACTGATTGATGGAAAGCTTGTATCTGGCGCAGTCTGGGTCAAC